>ERZ887851.710-NODE-710-length-31693-cov-20.017195_pt1 | contig 31693 bp, 33 predicted proteins | sample MGYA00521100_ERZ887851 | MGnify/ENA primary metagenome ERZ887851 (study PRJEB32303, sample SAMEA104408602) | aquatic metagenome | biome: Brackish water; feature: Pelagic; material: water | place: Baltic Sea | collected 2014-06-06T16:11:00 | depth 11,444 m ... | reverse complement strand
TAAGGGCGGGGGATTTTGAATCCCCTGTGTCTACCAATTCCACCACTCCGGCTCGCGCAAACGACGGCGCGCAGTATACCAACTCCGCATCAATCGGCAATCGGAGGTTCTGCAAGCCACCTGCATGCTGTATACTCCGTCGCGATTCAGCCGCACCATACCTCGTTGGTTCGGTGGATCTGAGTATCTTCAGGGAGAAAAGATATGGCGATGAAGCTGATTAAAAAAAGTGCCGACTACAAGATTTTCGTTCGTGGTGACGACCGATACGCAGTGCAAGATAGCAACGGTCGATCGGTGAACGGAGAGGAGAAAGTACGCATCCTCGTCGAGGAAGAGTTGATCAAGGTTGCGGTACCTAGCGCGCCAAAAGCGGCAGCCGAGGAAGACGATGCGCCAGCCGAGGAAGCGGTAGCAGCAGAGGCGGTTGAGCAAGGCGAGTCTGAGGAGAGTGCCCCAGAGGACGCGGCCCCGGTAGCAGAGGAAGCCGAAGCAGCAGACGAGACTGAAACAGCAGATGAAGCGCCAGCAGAAGCTGTAGCGGATGAGTCGCCTGAAGAAGACGAAGCGCCAGCATCAGAAGAAGCGGAGGAGGAGGCGAAGTAAGCGCGCCACCGAAACGCGACTGACACAGAGCCGGCTGATGCCGGCTTTTTTATGAAACCGTTGGGGGCACTAGTGCGTTGCCCCTTTTTACATTAACCAGACAGTTGACGCGATCGCCGTATTGATCTGATCACTTCCAGATGATGAGTGCTATGCCATGAAGCGCACTGATTTCGCTTTTGACTTGCCCGCAGAACTCATTGCACAAGCGCCGTTAGCAGAGCGATCGGCGTCTAGGCTGTTGTCCGTGGACGGGAACAGCGGTGAGTGCACTCATCTCATGTTTACGGATCTTGTTGGGTTGTTATCTAGTGATGATCTGCTCGTTTTCAACAACACTCGCGTGTTGCCGGCGAGGCTTTATGCGCAAAAACAGACCGGCGGGCGAGCAGAGATACTGGTCGAGCGCCTGATGCCTGATGGCACAGCGCTGGCACATGTGAGAGCCAGTAAAAGTCCGCGTGATAATACGCTGTTGTTGATCACGCCAAACCGCGATTCAGACGTTTCGGATATGGCAGTGCGGGTTGTTGGTCGCCAGGGTACTCTATTTCACTTGGCGTCTGAATCGGGCAGTTTTCCTGAGGCGATGCAGCAGTTCGGCCACATGCCCTTGCCGCCTTACATCGATCGCGCCGATACGTTAGCCGACCGTGAGCGTTATCAAACAGTCTACGCAAAGCGTGACGGCGCGGTTGCGGCGCCAACGGCTGGGTTACATTTCGACCAACCGCTTATGAGTCAGCTCGAGACGCAGGGCGTGCGGCGCGCTGAAGTCACCTTGCATGTTGGGGCGGGGACGTTTCAGCCAGTGCGTGCGGATCAGATAACGGATCATGTAATGCATAGCGAGTATATTGAGGTCGACCAAGCTTGTTGTAAGGCAGTAGCGGACTGTCGCGCGCGGGGTGGCCGTGTGATTGCTGTGGGAACTACAGCGGTCCGATCGCTAGAGAGCGTTGCCTTGAGAGTGGCAGAGGGCGAACCATTAGTGCCCTATGCGGGTGATACTGATATTTTCCTCTATCCCGGTGCACAATTCCGTGTCGTCGACGCTATGATCACTAACTTTCACCTGCCGGAGTCGACGCTACTCATGTTGGTTTCAGCGTTTGCTGGTGTGGAATCGATTCGTGACGCTTATGCCGCTGCAATTGCCAATCGATATCGATTCTTCAGCTATGGCGATGCGATGTTTCTCAGCAAGCAGGAGGTCCAATAGTGGAGTTTACGGTTTCTCATCGTGACGGTTTGGCTCGCCGAGGACAGATTGATTTGCCGCGCGGCAGTATTCAAACGCCAGCTTTTATGCCGGTAGGGACCTACGGCACTGTTAAAGGTATGTTGCCGCGCGATATCGCTGCCATCGGTGCTGAGATCATCTTAGGCAACACCTTTCATTTGTGGCTGCGCCCCGGCACTGATGTGGTGAAGGCGCATGGTGATCTTCATGATTTCATGGGCTGGCCAGGCCCAATTTTGACCGACTCGGGTGGTTTTCAAGTGTTTAGTCTGGATGCGCTCCGAAAAGTGTCGGAAGAAGGCGTTGCTTTTAAGTCGCCCGTCAATGGCGATGCTGTATTTCTCGATCCTGAGACTTCAATGCGCATTCAACGCGACCTGGGTAGTGATATTGTGATGATCTTTGATGAGTGCACGCCTTACCCGGCGACGGCATCAGAGGCGCATGATTCGATGCAGCGCTCGCTCCGATGGGCTGAGCGCAGCAAGCGTGCTCACGCCGATAATCCCTCAGCGTTGTTCGGTATCATTCAGGGCGGAATGCATCTGGACTTGCGTAAGCAATCTTTAGAAGGCCTGACTCGCATCGGTTTCGATGGCTACGCAATCGGTGGCTTGTCGGTGGGTGAGCCTAAGTCAGAGATGATTAAGGTGCTTGATGGGTTGGCCAGTGAATTACCCAATGAGATGCCTCGCTATTTGATGGGCGTGGGTACTCCCACTGATCTGCTGGAAAGTGTGCGCCGCGGTGTGGATATGTTTGACTGTGTGATGCCGACTCGGAACGCTCGCAACGGGCACCTATTTACCAGCACGGGCATTGTAAAGCTGCGTAACGCCCGCCATAAAAATAGCGTTGAACCACTGGATCGCGACTGCGACTGTTACACCTGTCAGCATTTCTCGCGGGCGTATCTTGCCCATTTGGATAAGTGCAATGAAATTCTGGGGTCTCAGCTGGCGACCATTCACAATCTGCGCTATTACCAGCGTCATATGGCGGCGATTCGATCTGCGATCGAAGCGGGAACGCTGGAAGAATTCGCTAACGATTTTTATGCCCGTTTTGGGAACGAGGGAGAGACATGAGCGATTCAGGAAAGCCGATCAAGTCGCCTTGCATCGAAGTGTGCGCCTTGGATGATCACAATGTCTGTATTGGGTGTTACCGTACAGCAGACGAAATTATTGATTGGTTTGCTGCGAGCGATGATCGTAAACGCGACATCCTGGTGGCGGTGCAGAGGCGCCGGCTGGCAAGCTCATAGCCGCCCCGCTCGGCTACTTACTCGGTTGAGCTGTCGAGCAATCCCGTCTCGGTCTCTAATGGCCAAATGCGGATGCGATTAATATGGGTCTTGGCAATGTCTTCGATTTCCAGCTGATACCCCTCAATCCTGACTGAGGTGCGGGCGCTAGGAAAAGCCTCCAGCGCCTCCAGTGCCAGACCACTTAAGGTTTTGGGGCCATCTGTGGGCAGATCCCATTTCCGTTGCCGGTTCAGATCGCGAATCGTGACGGTGCCCGAGCAGGTGGTACTGCCGTCAGTGTGGCGCGTAATCTCCTCGTTTTCCTCAACCAGGTTAGAGGTGAACTCGCCCACAATCTCCTCAAGAATATCCTCGAGCGCGACCAGACCAAGAATGTCGCCATACTCGTCCACCACCATGCCGAGCCGTTTCTTTTGTCTTTGAAAATGCAGTAACTGGGTGTTGAGCGGCGTATTTTCAGGAATAAAGTAGGGGGCGTCGGTCTCATTTCTAAGCATTTCGCGATTAAGCCGACCCCCCTGCAACACGCGGCTCAAGTTGCGCATGTGAAACACACCCTCGATTTGATTGGTGTCGCCCTGGTAAATCGGTAGACGCGTGTGCTCGCTATTTTTGAGCTGTTGCAGAATGGCTTCGTCGGGCGCTTCCATATCTATGCCATAGATCTCGTTGCGTGGCGCCATGATGTCATTCACAGTCATTTGCTCCAGATCGAGAATATTGACCAACATACGACGGTGTCGACTGGGAATCATTGAGCCCGATTCAGTCACGATGGTTCTCAATTCTTCTTGTGATACCGCATCGTCGCCCGCTTGATCTGGAGAAAATCCCAGTAACTTTAAGATGCCATTGGTGAGCCAATTGATCGACAAGACTAAGGGCATCAAAAGTTTCTGTAGCGGCAGCAAAATCAGGCTCGCAGGAAATGCGACGCGCTCTGGGCGCAATGCGGCAATGGTTTTTGGCGTGATCTCTGCAAAAATCAAAATCACAAAGGTGAGGGTAATGGTGGCGATGGCAATCCCCGCATCGCCGAATAGGCGAATTGCGATGACGGTGGCAATCGCTGAAGCAAGGATGTTGACTAGATTATTGCCAATCAGTATGAGTCCAATCAGTCGATCGGGTCGTTTCAACAAGCGTATGGCTCTCTTGGCCCCGCGATGACCTGTGCCGCTCAAATGTTTTAAGCGATACCGATTAAGGGACATCATGCTGGTCTCTGAGCTAGAGAAGAAAGCAGAGATCAAAATCAGGAGGGCTAGCGCCGCAAAGAGCAGAGCCAGTGATGTCTCGTTCAAGAGTGGCTGACGCCTCTATAACCTTGGAGAGGAAATGGTGGAGAAAAATAGCCTGCGGCACAAGCCTCTTGTGACGACTTTTGGTAGCTATTCGCGCGCTACTGGGTGAGTGGCAGGAGCAGTTCGAGCACCAGTTTTGAACCAAAGAAACCCAGCACAACCAAGCCAAAAGCAATCAAATTGACCGTAATGGCTGATTGAACACGCCATCCGCGCCGGAAATACTGAATCACCAGTACCGCATAAAGACACCAGGCTAGCAGTGTCAGTATCGTTTTATGCACCAAATGCTGTCCAAATAGATCCTCGACGAAAATCATGCCCGTGCCAATAGCAACGGTGAGAATCAAAAAACCGGCACCGGTAAGCTCATAAAACAGCGCTGAGGCGGCCTCAAGTGGCGGTAGCTTGCGAATCACACCCCGTCCGCGATGTTGCCGTAAACGCTGCGATTGCAAGGTGACCAGAAGTCCTTGAAGCACTGCCAAAGCCAACACGGCGAAGCTCAGGATGGAGGCCGATACGTGAGACAAAATGCCGGCTGGTAAGTCACTCATGGGGCGACTCGTGTCCGGTGCAAACGTCGCGACAAGAATAGCGAGCGCCGCCAGTGGGAAGAGCACAATCAGTAATGTATGCAGCGGTCTGATGAGCAAAGCGACGAGACTGATAACACCCATGCTCAGAAACATTAAAGACGCAACGCGATAGAAACCGAGGCTTGACTCGCCGGCCTGTGCGGGCAAGTAGGCGGCTAGCGCATGGGCAACGAGTGCCGCCGCCCCCACCAATGCAATGTGTTGGCGCTGACCTTCCTCACCAGCACCCAAGCTCAGTGCCTGACGCCAAACGGCGATCAGATACAGTAGCGCCGAGAGAATCGCGAGGCCAGCAGTCAATAAGCTGGGGGGCGTATCCATGGTCTCTCCAAGTTCAATAGTGGGGCCGTGATGTGATCGATTTGGGTATCTGTCATCGCATCCTTATACTACGCGCTTCTTGATCCTATTGGGTATCCCTGAGAGGGGGAGATAACACCATGTTTGAATCGCTAAGTGATCGTCTGGGCGCCAGTCTTAAAGCCATTTCCGGCAAGTCTAAACTGACTGAGGACAATATTCGCGACACCTTGCGTGATGTGCGGATGACGTTGTTAGAGGCCGACGTGGCATTGCCGGTGGTAAAAACCTTTACCGACCGCGTAAAAGAGCGGGCCGTGGGAACGGAGGTCAGCAAGAGCTTATCGCCGGGGCAAGCTTTCCTGAAGGTCGTTCAGGCGGAGCTTCAGGCGGTCATGGGCGGAGAAAGCGAGGGGTTGAACCTCGCGACTCAGCCTCCTGCGGTGATTATGGTGGCGGGGCTGCAAGGCGCGGGTAAGACCACTTCGGTTGCTAAATTAGCGCGTTATTTGATCGAGAGAGAAAACAAAAAAGTGTCGGTCGTGAGTGCCGATGTGTACCGCCCCGCCGCGATTAAGCAGCTTGAGACCTTGGCTGCCGAGGTCGGAGCGCGTTTTGAACCCAGCGACGCAAATGAAAAGCCGGTCGATATCGTGCGACGCGCCATTGCCGATGCCCGCGTCGCTTTTTCGGATGTATTGTTGGTTGATACCGCTGGTCGTCTCGCCATTGACGACGCGATGATGGCCGAAATCAGCGCTTTGCACGAGGCGGTTGATCCCATTGAGACCTTGTTCGTCGTCGATGCGATGACGGGCCAGGACGCTGCGAATACGGCGAAGGCATTTGGCAAGGTTCTGCCTTTGACCGGCATTATCCTGACTAAAGTCGATGCAGACACCCGAGGGGGTGCGGCGCTATCCGTGCGCACGATTACCGAGCGACCTATCAAATTTTTGGGCGTGGGTGAGAAGACGGATGCACTCGATCCTTTTCATCCCGACCGGTTGGCCTCGCGCATTTTGGGCATGGGTGACATGTTGTCGCTCATCGAAGATGTTGAGCGAAAGGTCGATCAGACCAAAGCAAAGAAGTTGGCGAAGAAGGTCCAGAAGGGTGGACGCTTTGATCTCGAGGACTTCCGTGAGCAGCTCCAGCAAATGAAGAATCTCGGTGGTATGGGGGCCATGCTCGACAAAATGCCGGGTATGGGGGGGATGGCACAAGCCGCACAGAACCTCGATACCCAGCAATTCGTTCGAATGGAAGCCATGATCAACTCGATGACGCCGCGTGAGCGACGCAACCCCGATTTGATTTCGGGCTCTCGAAAGCGACGCATCACAGGGGGTTCTGGGACGGTCATTCAGGACCTGAATCGTTTACTGAAGCAACATAAACAGATGCAGAAAATGATGAAAAAGATGAAAGGCGGTGGGATGCAACGCATGATGCGCGGCATGGGGGGCATGACAGGCGGGCCGGGCGGCGGTCTGCCGCCGGGTTTCCCTCGCTAGGGAGCAGTAAAAGGGTGGTGCACGGGGCCTTTCCACTTATCGTGGTTTACTGTATTCTCCGCGCTCTTTTTTGAAGTAGGGCGTCCCAGTCGGGCGCTTATTTGAGGACACGACACTATGGTAATCATCCGATTATCTCGGGGCGGATCTAAGAAGCGGCCCTTTTATCATGTCACCGTGGCGGATCGTCGCGAGGCAAGAGATGGCAGCTTTATTGACCGTTTAGGGTTTTTTAACCCGGTTGCAAGGGGTCAGGAAGAGCGCCTGCGCATTGACGTTGAAAAGGTAGAAGGCTGGGTTGCCAAAGGCGCTCAACTCTCTCCTCGCGTCAAAAAGTTATTGAAAGAATACCAAGCTGGCGCGGAAGCTGCCGCCGCTTGATCAGCTGTGGCAGATGGTTCGCCGAGCCGGATGTCGACGTCTATAGCGCCCACTGAGGAAGTTCTCACACTCGCCACTGTGTTGGGGGCCTATGGCATCAAGGGCTGGGTGCGCTTGTGGGTCAATCTTGAAGATCCGAGTGCACTCACTCACCTCTCACCGCTTACCTTACAAAATCCATCTCGCTCGCCCTCTGTGGCCGCGCGACCGGTCACGATAGAAGCGCTTCAGCGACAGGGGAAAGGCTACGTTGCTCGGTTGTCGGGGATCGAAGACCGCACCGCGGCGGAGGCGCTCAAAGGCGCTGAAATTAGCATGCCAAGAGCACAGTTCCCGCAGGCGGAAGAGGGCGATTTTTATTGGCGCGACCTCGAAGGATTGCAAGTTTGGTGTCAGGACGGCGAGTCAACACTGCTGTTGGGAACCGTGCAACGTTTGCTCGAGACCGGTGCTAACGACGTACTGGTTGTGACGCCTAGCGATGGCAGCATCGACGACAGAGAGCGACTGATACCCTGGTTACCTGATGAGGTGATTAAGCAGGTTGATCTGCAGGCAAAAACGATCGCGGTCAGTTGGTTTATCGATGTCTGACCGCGACCCGCTTTTCCGTCTGGCTGTCGTGACCTTGTTTCCAGAGATGTTCGCGGCGATCCAGCAATGGGGTATCACCGGACGCGCCTTTCAAAGCGGCATCTGTCAGCTGACGCTGCACGACCCGCGCGAAGAAGCAACCGATCGTCATGGCACCGTTGATGATCGCCCCTACGGGGGTGGCCCCGGTATGGTCATGACTGCTCCGATCCTGTCGGCTTCGCTGGCGAAGGCGAAAGCGTCTGTTGAGGGGGATTTGCCGGTGATTGCTTTGACGCCACAGGGGCAAAAGTTAGATGCCAGATTGGCACAGAATCTGGCCGAAAAGACGGGCCTTATTTTGGTTGCCGGTCGTTACGAGGGGATGGACGAGCGCTTTATCGAGCAAAATGTCGATTTGGAGATCTCGGTAGGAGACTTTGTCGTCAGTGGCGGAGAACTGCCTGCCATGTTGCTGATGGATGCCGTCATGAGATGGCTACCGGGCGTTTTGGGCCATCCGGAATCTGCTGTCGAGGATTCGTTTACCGAGGGTTTGCTGGATTGCCCTCAATATACCCGGCCTGAAGTCTATCAAGGCAAAGCAGTGCCTGAGGTGCTACTGAGTGGGGATCATGGTGCCATCGCGCAGTGGCGTCGTGCTCAAGCGTTACGAAGAACGCTGGATCGACGGCCAGATCTCTTGTCCGGGGAGTCGCTTAGCCCAGAAGATAGGATATTACTGGAGAAATGGGATCTTTTACCCGCCGACAGGGGCAGACAATCCTAATTTGAGCAGGTATGATCGCGCGCTCGCGGGATGAAGCCTCAGATTGAGGAGCGTACGCTCAGTGAAGCGACGGTTTATCCATGGTGCCCCGTGCAGTGTAAAACGGGATTGTTTGGTCCCAGTGGCGAGAGTCAGCGAAGCGGAAACCGAGAACGAGCGGAGCGGAAACCGAGAACTAGCGAAGCGAAAACAGAGTATCGGCCGCCCATAGTGGGCGACGACGGGAGAAGGAAGATCATGAGTACCAACAAAATTATTGCTGAGCTTGACGCGGAGCAGATGGGGCGTGAGCTGCCTGATTTTGCACCTGGCGACACCGTCGTGGTGCAGGTTCGTGTTAAAGAGGGCAATCGTGAGCGTCTCCAGGCATTTGAAGGTGTCTGTATTGCGAAGCGCAATAGGGGATTGAATTCGGCATTTACGGTGCGAAAGATATCTCATGGCGTCGGCGTAGAGCGGACTTTTCAAACGTTTAGCCCGTTGGTCGATAGCATTGCGGTGAAGCGTCGTGGCGATGTGCGCCAGGCGAAGCTTTACTATCTCCGAGAACTCTCTGGAAAAGCGGCTCGAATCAAAGAAAAGCTCTCTTCCTAACGGTTCGCTAAGCAAGCAGGGCCGATTTTGCTCCCGCGGTGACGCCGCCATTGCGTCGCTGCGAGCGTGGGGATGCAGTCGCGTCCTCGGCGTCGATCCCTTACACTACGAGCCGAAACAGGCGTACTGACTCAGTAGGCCGGAGTAAGATGCTAGAGGCAGCCCTGCCTATCGTGGCAGATTCCACCAGCTTTGTTTTTGAGAGGCATCAGTAAGATGAATCTGAACGCGACAGTGAATGTGCAACACGGCGTGATGGGTTACTGTAAGTTCGCATTGGCGTTGCTGTCTACGAGCCTGCTGCTGGTCTCATCGGTCGTGGTGTCAGCGCAGAATTTGCGTGAGCAAATGAAGACGACCCTGAGTGACTTCGCAGGCCAGCCCATCGATATCGAGTTCGCGCGCCCAAGCCCGGCGCCTGGTATTTCAGAAGTGCAGATAGAAAATGGACCGCTGATTTACGCGACCGATGACGGCGCTTATTTTTTCCTCAACGGCGATCTCCATCAGGCCAATGCAACGGGCGCAGTGAATCTGACGGAAACACGTCGAGCTGAGACGCGACAGCAGCAATTGGCGACGGTATCGGTCGATGACATGGTGGTATTTTCTCCCAAGGGTCTGACGCGTGCGCACATCACCGTGTTTACCGACGTCACCTGTTTCTACTGCCAGAAGCTCCACCGAGAGGTGGATCAGCTCAATGCCAAAGGGGTTGAAGTGCGCTACCTCGCTTTTCCTCGCAGCGGCATTGAATCCGAGGGTGCTGAGAAGTTGGCCACTGCATGGTGTGCCGATGATCAACAAACCGCGCTGACGGAGCTCAAGGCAGGTGTCGAGCTGCCGGTCAATAGGTGTGAGGGCAACCCTATCGCGGCGCAATATGAATTGGGCAAAGAGATGGGTGTATCCGGTACGCCCGCTATTGTGACGAGTTCGGGTGAACTGATACCGGGTTATCGTCCCGCAGCGGCGCTGGTTGCGCTACTGGGCCTTGATTGAGCGCTAACTGACGAGGCGACTTAAGATCCGTGGATACTCACTTTCAACGCATAGAGCGACTACCGCCTTACGTCTTTAATATTATCGGCGAGCTTAAGCAGGCAGCGCGTGCGCGCGGCGAAGATATTATTGACTTCGGTATGGGTAATCCGGATCAACCCACGCCTGAGCATATCGTTGAAAAACTCCGCGAGACGGTGTCGCGCGGCGACACACATCGGTATTCACAATCCAAGGGTATACCGAGATTACGCAAGGCGATGTCAGATTGGTATGCCAATCGTTACTCGGTCGACATTGATCCTGAGACCGAGGCGATCGTAACACTGGGCTCTAAAGAGGGCCTGGCGCATTTGGCTTTGGCGACCACTGGAGTGGGTGATGCCATTCTGGTACCCAACCCCAGTTATCCCATACACCCTTATGGCTTTGTTATTTCGGGCGCAGATCTGCGGCATGTACCGATGGAGAGTGAGGCCGGGTTTATCGATGAGCTCGAGCAGGCAATCCGCAACACGTACCCCAAGCCCAAAATGTTGGTGCTGAACTTTCCCTCTAATCCAACTGGCCACTGCGTTGAATTACCGTTTTTTGAGCGGATTGTGGAGATCGCGCGACACAATGACATTTGGGTGGTGCATGATCTTGCCTACGCGGATCTGGTTTTCGACGGTTACAAGGCGCCCAGCATTCTGCAAGTGCCTGGCGCTCGAGACATTGCGGTCGAGTTTTTTACCTTATCTAAGAGTTACAACATGCCGGGTTGGCGCGTGGGATTTTGCTGCGGTAACGCAGAATTAATTGCCGCGCTCACTCGCATTAAGTCGTATCTAGACTACGGTATCTTCACGCCGGTTCAGGTGGCAGCGATTGCCGCCTTAGAGGGTGACCAGCAGTGTGTCAGCGATATCTGTGCAACCTACCAACGCCGCAGAGACGTGTTATGCCAGGGGCTCAATGAAGCAGGCTGGTCAGTGATTCCGCCAAAAGCCACTATGTTTGTTTGGGCGGCAATTCCCGAGGCATTCCGACACATGGGGTCGGTGGAGTTCAGTAAGCTCTTGCTCACGCAAGGGGGTGTGGCAGTATCGCCCGGCATTGGATTTGGCGAATATGGTGAAGGATTCGTGCGTTTTGGATTGATCGAAAACGAGCACCGGACGCGTCAAGCCGTTCGCGGTATTAAGCGTGTGTTGCGCATGGGCCCGCCTCAGACAGCTGAGGGGGTATCGGCATGAAAAAGGGTTTGAGAGTGGGTCTTTGTGGTGTCGGTACCGTTGGCCTCGCAACAGTGCAGATATTGCGTGATCAGAGTGCCATGCTGGCCGCGCGTTGTGGCCAGACCGTGTCGATAGCGCATGTCGGCGCGCGCCGCGAGGTGCCGCACCAAGATTATGCCGGTGCGCGCGTCAGTCGTGATGTCATGGATGTCGCGCGTGACCCCGATATTGATGTGCTGGTCGAGTTAATTGGGGGCACGACGGTCGCTCGCGATCTGATCAAACTGGCCATTCAAGAAGGCAAGCACGTGGTGACGGCCAATAAGGCCCTGATTGCTGAGCATGGCAATGAATTAATCCTCCTCGCCGAGCAAGCTGGCGTTCAACTGCGTTTTGAAGCAGCGGTAGCGGGTGGGATTCCGGTCATCAAAACGCTCCGCGAAGCGATGGCGGCCAATTATGTGTCAGAGGTCGCGGGCATCATTAACGGCACCGGCAATTTTATTCTGACCGAAATGAGTACGAAGGGGCGTTCCTACGAGGACGTCTTAGCAGAGGCGCAAGCCCTAGGCTACGCCGAAGCGGATCCCACTTTTGACGTCGATGGAACCGATGCGGCCCACAAGTTGGTCATATTAGCTTCGCTGGCTTTTGGCATGCCCCTTGATGCTGAAGCACCGGTTAAGCAGGGCATTCAGGCGATCACGCCTGAGGATCTCGAGATTGCTGCTTCGATGGGTTATCGCGTAAAACATCTGGGCATCGCGCGTCGACAGGGCGATCGCATCGAGATGCGAGTGCACCCGACACTGATTCCTGAGGGAAAACAGTTGGCTAATGTCGATGGCGTGCTCAATGCGATCATGATCAAAGGCGATGCTGTTGGCGAGTTGGTGTTGGTCGGCCCAGGTGCTGGTGGCGCTGCCACCGCCTCCGCGGTGTGTGCCGATCTCGCCGACATTGCGAGGACTGCTTCGGGGAGCGGGCCCGCGCTGGGTGTGCCGATGGCGCAATTGACATCACAAGCGTTGATGCCTGCGGATGATATCGAGAGTGAGTGGTACGTGCGATTGGCCGCGAGCGATTGTGCTGGCGTCATGTCTGACATTACGCATGTGCTGGCAAACCACGACGTGAGTATTGAGTCGTTGCTTCAGAATCCACCACGCGACGATCAAGCCACGGTCTCAATTGTTCTGTTGACCCATGTCGCGTCGGCGTCCGTAATGACTGCAGTGATGCAGGAAATTACGGCGCTTACCGAGGTGCAAACAGACTTTACGTTGCTTCGAGTGGAAGCCTTTGATCAGTGAGTAATTTGAGTAGGATGGGGAGCTGGCAATGAGTATGCGATATCTCAGTACCCGCGGTCAGGCACCCTCGCTAGATTTTGAGGGTGCTTTACTTGCCGGGCTTGCGCGCGATGGTGGGCTGTACTTACCGGAGTCACTGCCCACTTTTACACCGTCTGATCTTGCTGCCATGCGCAATTTGTCCTACCCCGAGCTGGCAACAGCGATTATTGCGCCCTTTGTGGAGGGCAGCATTGATCGTCAAACGTTGTCGAGCTTGGCGGCAGACTCCTACCGGGATTTTCGTCATCAGGCCGTGGCGCCACTCTTGCAGCTCGATCAGGATCAGTGGCTGCTTGAGCTGTTTCATGGCCCGACACTGGCGTTTAAAGATTTCGCGCTGCAGCTCTTGGGACGATTGCTGAATCATGTTTTGGCGCGGCGCGGAGAGCGGGTAGTGATCATGGGGGCGACGTCCGGCGATACGGGCAGCGCCGCCATAGAGGGCTGTCGCCATTGTGACAATGTCGATATTTTTATCCTCTACCCCGAGGGAAGAGTGTCGGACGTGCAGCGACGGCAGATGACAACGGTACAGGCTGACAACGTCTATAACTTAGCCATTAAAGGCAATTTTGATGATTGCCAAGCGTTGGTAAAAGCCAGTTTTGTGGCCGATCAATTCTTGCCTGATGGACGCTCGTTGGTCGCCGTTAACTCCATCAATTGGGCGCGCATCATGGCGCAAATTGTGTACTATTTTTATGCTTCGTTTGCCGTCGGTGGACCAGAGCGACCCGTTAACTTTTCGGTGCCGACCGGTAATTTCGGTGACATCTATGCGGGATATCTGGCGCATCGTATGGGTCTGCCGATTAATAATCTGGTGATCGCCACGAACCGCAATGACGTGTTGCATCGCATGCTCACGACCGGAACCTATGAACGTCAAGCGATCGAAGCGTCGTTATCGCCTAGCATGGATATTTCGGTATCTTCTAATTTTGAGCGACTGCTTTTTGATCTGTATGACCGAGATGCTGAACAGATCGCGCAGTTGATGCGCGATTTTGCGCAGGGTCATATCACGCTGAGCGATCAGGCACTGAGCAAGGCTCAGGCGCTATTTAGTAGTGCTCGCGTTGATGACGAAGCGACCTGCGAGGAAATTCGTCTGATTTGGGAGCGTACCGGTCAATTGATCGATCCGCATACAGCGATTGGCACCCGCGCCGCGCGGCTGTGCGCCGATAAAGCCGACGGGCCGATGGTCACGTTATCAACAGCGCATCCTGCTAAATTCCCAGCGGCCGTCGCCAAGGCGGAGACGGGGCAAGTGCCCGAATTGCCACGCCACTTAGCGGACTTGTTCGAAAAAGAGGAGCATTTTCAGGTGCTCGATAATGACCTAGAAGCCATCCATGCGTTCATGGCGGCACAGTGCCGCGTCTGAATACGCCGGTCATTCGACGTCGTTCCGCCGAGATCAGCTCACCGCTTCAGCGCACTGCGCTGCCTGATGCTCTCAAGAAAATTTACGCCGGTCGCGGTATTAGCGACCCGGCTGACTTAACGCTGACACTCGATCAATTGCTCCCCCCCGCCACGCTGAAAGGGATTGGCGAAGCGGCGGAGCTATTGGCCGATGCTATGGAGGGCGAGGCCCGCGTTTTGGTAGTCGGTGATTTTGATGCTGACGGGGCAACCAGCTGTGCCATGGCGGTTTCAGTGCTGAGGCAGATGGGCCTAAAGGAAGTCGCCTATCTGGTGCCCAATCGGTTCGAGTTCGGTTACGGACTGACCCCAGAGATCGTCGAGTTGGCCGCGGCGCAGATGCCCGATTTGATTGTCACTGTCGACAACGGTATCTCGAGTATTGAGGGGGTGTCTGCGGCTCAAGCATTGGGTATGAGTGTGCTGGTGACGGACCATCACTTGCCCGCCGCAACACTGCCGACAGCCGATGTGATCGTTAATCCTAATCAACCAGGCTGTCGTTTTCCGAGTAAATCTTTGGCCGGTGTTGGGGTTATTTTTTATGTACTGAGTGCCTTGCGAGCCGAACTCAATCAACGGGACTGGTTTACCTCACAAGGACTTGAGATGCCCAATTTGGGTGACGCATTGGATTTAGTAGCGCTGGGAACGGTCGCCGATGTGGTGCCATTGGACCGAAACAACCGGATCTTAGTTGCAGCGGGTTTGGCGCGTATCCGATCCGGACGCGCCCGTCCGGGTATTGAGGCGCTCTTTGAGGTCGCCGGCAAAGATCATCGTCTTGCAACGGCTTCCGATCTCGGATTTATCGTGGGTCCTCGGCTTAACGCCGCTGGGCGGCTGGATGATATGTCCGTCGGGATTGAATGCCTGCTGGCCGACTCCACCGCCAGTGCCCGCACTAAGGCCGAAAATCTGCATGCCTTAAACCGCGAGCGGCGCGATATCGAGCAGTCGATGCAAACTGATGCGCTGGCGCAACTGGAGGCACTGAATTTGGATCAACCCGATCTGCCGTTTGCGATGACACTCTATGACCCAAACTGGCATCAGGGCGTGATTGGTATCTTGGCGTCCCGTATTCGTGAGCGCGTTTATCGGCCCACCTTGATATTTGCCGACTCAGAAGAGGGCATGCTCAAAGCGTCTGGACGGTCTATTCCGGGTCTGCATCTGCGTGATGCATTGGATCAGGTGGCGGCGAGATATCCAGGGTTGCTGACCAAGTTTGGCGGCCACGCCATGGCGGCAGGTCTGACCCTTGCTAAAGCCGATTTTGATCCTTTTTGTGAGGCCATTAATGCGGTGGTGGCAGACGCACTAGATCATGTGCCACCAGAGCCCGTTGCAATGAGTGATGGTTCGTTGGCACCCGGCGATCTCACTGTTTCTTTTGCCGAACAGTTAGCGGCAGGGGGCCCTTGGGGGCAGCACTTTGCCGAGCCTGTTTTTGACAATACGTTTGTGGTGCGCCGTCATCGTATCGTGGGTGAAAAACACTTGAAGCTGACTTTGGAGTCCGGCGGTATCGAAGTGGATGCCATTGCTTTTAACATCGACGTAAACGAGTGGTTAGCCGAACCCCTAACGCAGCTGGGCGCGTTATACCGTCTGGATGTCAATGACTATCGTGGTACACGCTCGCCGCAACTGGTGATTGAGACTTTTTGGCCGCACTGAGAGGCTTTGTACCGTGATCGGAGATGGCACAGCATCACGCAACCCTTTAGACTCTGGCCACCTGTTGACCAGTAGGCTGTAAAACGTGGAAATCGCCCCGCTTGTGACCCAAATTAAGGATATTCGTGCGCGTACAGACGTGCTTAGGGGGTATCTTTGACTTCGCTATTAAAAAGGATCGTTTAAGAGAAGTAGAGCTGGAGTTGGCTGAGCCCAGCGTTTGGGAAGACCCTCAGAATGCGCAAGCCCTCGGCAAAGAGCGTGCCGCTCTCGAGATGGTTGTCTCCACGATCGAGGCTCTTGACGGTGGCTGTGATGATGCCAGCGACTTGTTGGATCTTGCGGTAGAGGAAGACGACGAGGAGACTGCGCATTCGGTAGAGCAGGACCTCGCTGGACTGGAGACCTCGTTAGAGCAACTTGAGTTTCGGCGCATGTTCTCGGGTGAAACCGATCCCAACAATGCTTATCTAGATATTCAGGCCGGTTCGGGTGGCACTGAGGCTCAGGATTGGGCTGAGATGCTCTTGCGCATGTATCTCCGATGGGGTGAAGACAAGGGTTTTAAGACGACGTTGCTGGAGGCCTCTGCAGGTGAGGTAGCTGGCTTGAAGAGCGCGACGATTCAGTTTGAGGGCGATTATGCGTTTGGCTGGTTGAGGACCGAGACAGGCGTTCATCGGTTAGTGCGCAAGTCACCTTTTGACAGTGGTGGCCGACGTCATACCTCTTTTGCCTCAGTTTTTGTCTCTCCAGAAATTGACGACAATATCGATATCGAGATCAACCCGGCTGATTTACGTGTCGACACCTATCGCTCCTCTGGAGCCGGTGGGCAGCACGTCAATACGACCGACTCTGCCGTGCGTATTACCCATGAACCCACTGGCACAGTGTCGAGCTGTCAAACCGAACGCTCTCAGCATCAAAATCGCGATAACGCGATGAAGCAACTGCGTGCAAAACTCTACGAATTGGAAATGCTCAAGCGCAATGCTGAAAAGCAAGCGCTGGAAGACAGTAAAGCGGATATTGGCTGGGGTAGTCAGATCCGTTCTTATGTTCTTGACGACGCGCGCATCAAGGATTTGCGGACAGGAATCGAAAGCCGCAATACCCAAGCTGTTTTAGATGGCGCGCTGGACCCTTTTATTCAGGCCTCGCTTAAACAGGGGCTTTGACACAATGTGTGATGGAGATAATCGTGGATAAGGCGCAGCAACCAGAGGACGAAAATCGACTTATTGCCGAGCGACGGGCCAAGCTGGCGTCCCTGCGTGAGCAGGGATCCGCTTTCCCCAATGACTTTCGCCGTACCGCAATGGCGGCTGATTTGCAGCGAGATTTTTCAGATGCCGATAAACCTCATCTCGAGGAGGCTGATCATCATTATGCGGTGGCCGGCAGGCTGATCCGTAACCGGGGAGCTTTTTTACTGATTCAAGATGGTTCCGGCACGATCCAGCTGTATCTCAATCGAGAAAAGCTCTCGGAGGAAGCCATTGCGGCAATCAAGACTTGGGATTTGGGTGACATCGTTGCGGCATCGGGACCCTTGCACAGAAGTGGTAAGGGTGATCTTTATATCAATATGGATGAGGGGCGCTTACTGACAAAAGCATTGCGCCCTTTGCCAGATAAATACCATGGCTTAGTGGATCAGGAGTTACGGTACCGGCAGCGCTATGTGGATTTGATTGTGAATCCAGAGGTGCGCGAAATTTTTCGTATTCGTGCAGCGACCATTCAGTTTATTCGTCAGTTTTTGACGGAGCGCCTTTTTGTCGAGGTCGAAACCCCTATGTTGCACCCCATTGCCGGTGGCGCAACGGCGAGACCCTTTATCACTCATCACAACGCCTTAGATATGGAGATGTACCTGCGGGTTGCACCGGAGTTATACCTGAAGCGGTTAACGGTGGGTGGGCTAGAGAAGGTGTTCGAGATTAATCGCAATTTCCGCAATGAAGGGCTCTCTACGCGACATAATCCAGAATTCACCATGCTCGAATTCTACTGGGCGTATGCAGATTATTACGATGCGATGGATCTGACCGAAGCGTTGATGCGGGAGTTGACTCAGTCGGTTTTGGGTACGACTGATGTCATCTATGGTGACGCTACCTTCCATTTTGATCGTCCATTCACACGCATGACCGTGCTGGAAGCCATTCTGAAATATAACCCCGAACTGACTGCCGAGGATCTGGCGGATCACGATACCGCAAAGGCCGTCGCAGACCGGTTGGATATCGCGGTTCAGCCGAGTTGGGGACTGGGTAAGATCCAGATCGAAATATTTGAAGCCACAGCAGAAGCCCAGTTACAGGAACCGACGTTTATTACCGCTTATCCAACCGAGGTGTCGCCGCTGGCGCGACGCAACGATGTGAACCCTTTTGTCACGGATCGATTCGAGTTTTTTGTAGGGGGCAGAGAGCTGGCCAACGGGTTCAGTGAGCTCAATGATGCCGAGGATCAAGCCGAACGCTTTCACGCGCAGGTGGCTGCAAAAGATGCGGGCGATGATGAAGCGATGCACTTCGATCACGATTATATTCGCGCATTGGAGTACGGTCTGCCTCCCACTGCAGGGGAAGGGATTGGTATCGACAGGTTAGTGATGTTGTTGACCAATTCAGCGTCGATCAGAGATGTCATATTGTTTCCGCACTTGCGGCACGAATAATTTCTGAAAGGTGCCTGCAACACTGGCAAGCGCTGGCTTCGCGGTGCTATCCTCCGTTAAATCTTGGGGGTTCGGCACGGTGCATCAAAGATCGTTTATCGGCACTATTTTATTGTTCGCAGTAACCTTGCTACTGGGCGGTTGCGGCCTTGTGCCGGTAGACGGCGCTGGTGGCGCTGACCCTACCGCTGCCAACGCGTCGCAGGGCGAGGGTGACGCGGTTATGTCGGGAGTCTGTGATTGCCCCTCTACTGCCGTTTTCGACGTTTATGACGAGGGCGTCCGAGCGCTTGCCGCAGGTGAATACGAGGCAGCCCGGGCCGCTTTTGCGGCCTACGCCGCCTCAGGAGAAGAGGGGGCTGTAGCGAAGGCTGCGACCGCCACCGATCTCAGTAATCGACTGGAACAGAACCGGTCAGTGCCCTTGGCGATCACCAATGACGACCAGCGGTCTCGGGCGATCATCACAGAGCTGGTACTTGACCTGCTGGTTCAGCTTGAGGCTGAACTGAATGCGATGGGTGAGTCAAATCAGAATTTATCTGCTGAGCTGGCAAAGCGAGAGGACGCACTCAAGCGGTTACGTGAGCTGACACTGGGTCAGCCGGAAGGGTAACGCGAAAACACGATCCTTCGTTCGGCTGACTGTCTAAAACGATAGCACCCCCTAACATCTCGCAAAATTCCCGCACGATAGCGAGACCGAGCCCTGTGCCGCCATAGGTGAGCCCGGTAGAGGCTTCCGCCTGAGTAAATGCCTCGAATACCCGGCCTTGCTGCGCGTCCGTCATACCAATACCTGTGTCTCTCACCTCAACGATAAGCGTTGTATCGGTCATGCTGGCCGAGACAGTGATGTCACCTGCCTTTGTGAACTTACACGCGTTTGAAAATAGATTGGTCACAATCTGCTGCAGTTTAGCCTGGTCACTATTGATATCACGCATGCTGTCCTCGTGAATATCCAGCGTTAACCGGTTGTTATTCTGCTGCAGCAAAGGCGACAGCGCATCACAGATCTGAACCAATAGGCCGGCTGGATTAAATACCGTCAGGTTGAGCTGCATTTTTCCAGTTTCAATCTTGGATAAATCCAAGATGTCGTTAATTAAGGTCAGCAGTTGTCTGCCTGAGTAAATAATCGTGGTGAGGTCGTGATGAAATTGCGCGCGGTCGATTTCACCGCCATCACCTAATTCATCCTGCAACATTTCGGAGTAACCGATAATGGCATTTAACGGGGTTCTTAATTCATGACTAACATTGGCCAAAAACATGCTCTTTGCAGCGTTAGCAGAATCCGCATCGGCTCTTGCGGTGTTGGTGTCGTCGATTGCTGTCTGTAGCTTCGTCGACATCTCGTTAAAGGTTCTGGCCAGATCCCCAATTTCTCCTGAATCTCGCTGTGCATCAATGCGATAGGTCAAATCACCAGAACCAAACCGCTCGACGCCTTGTTTCATTCTTGTCAGTGAGGCATTGGTGCTTCTGATCATGGCGAAGACTAATGCGAGGGTGATGACGATAGAACCGATAAAGCCGATGATGGTGATCTGATCGGTGAGTCTGATGGTGCGGTCGATCACATCGGCGCGTTGTACTGCAATGGATGATTGGCGCTGATCCAATTCTTGTAATCGTTGTTGCGCGTCGTTATAGGAACGCGCTGACTCTACGTCTGGCGTGAGGTCGGCTTGGTCGTAACCCTCATAAAAGAGTAACCATTCGTTCAGTAGCGCAGTCGCACTCTCATGCAGGCGCCGATAATAGTCCTCTAAGTCTGCGCCACCGTATGCCCCCAGCTGTCTCAATCGTGTTGAGATAATATCGAGGTCTGCTCGCGCTTGCTCAATCGCACTGGCGTCGAGTGGGTCAACATTGGTCTCTCTTAATGTGGCGAGTACCAATACTTGTTGGCGTTTTGTCTGTAGATTTTGCTCAAGTTCTGCGGTTAATTGGGCTGCCGTGACCGCCTCTTGGTAGGCGAGAGAACTTTCATTGCGAGCAAAGCTTCCCCAAAGAGAAGTCCCAACATTAAGGCCGAATAATATCAGGATAGCACCAGAGAAAAGATAGAGGCGACTGCGCAGGCTGAGACGCGGCCGCAACTTGTTTAGGGGGTTAGCTGTCCGCATCAGTGTGAGCCGCGATCTTAGTAAGTAACCCAGGGAAATCAACGGGTTTGGTGGCGTAGTCACAACACCCAGCCTCGAGTGCACGCGCCTTGTCCTCTTCCATGGCATGAGCCGTCAACGCGATAATAGGGATCTTTCTTAAGTGAGGATCTAATTGCGCTTCGCGACTGGCTGTCCAGCCATCCTTAACCGGCAGGTTCATATCCATTAGTACGACTTGGGGTGATTCCTGACGCATAACCTCGAGCGCGGTTTCGCCGTCGCCGGCGGTCAGAATTTGGTAGCCGGTTCGCTGCAGTCTCCGCACCAGCATATCGCGATTGACTTGGTTATCTTCAACGAGGAGCAGCGTAATAGTGCTTTGCGTCATGGCTGTAACCCCACTACAGGGTAGACCAAAATCGATTCTTCAATGCCCTTGGCAACCATTTTCCTTGGTTCGCCTAGTTCAAAGACATGACTGGGCAGCTGCTGGCGGGTTGCATCAGAGATGAGTATTTCATTGGGCATGGTGTGACCCTCGATGCGAGATGCCACGTTCATGGCGTGACCCACGCAGCCATACTTTGCTCTTTGTTCAGAACCAATATTGCCCGCGATGACAGAGCCGGTATTCAGTGCGATGCGGTGCTGCAGTGCGGGTAGGCCAGCGGCTTCGTTAGCTTCATTGACTGCTTCCATGGCGTCGCGCATGGTCAGCGCACATCGGACGGCTCGCTCAGGGTCGTTGTCGAGCCGATGCGGTGCACCAAAAACGGCAAGAATGGCATCCCCTAAAAATTCGTCGATCGTACCTTGGTGCGAAAAGATGATATCCGTCATGTGCTCAAAATAGCGGTTTAGTAAGGAGACCACTTGCGGTGGTGGAAGACGCTCAGCAAGACTCGTGAAACCGCAGATATCGGACATCATGATGGTCACCTCGCGCAAATCGCCTCCCATCTCCAGACCTTCTGGGTTTTCCAGCAACTGTGCAACGATCTCATCAGATAGGTAACGCCCAAACGTACTGCGAATAAAGCGCTCGTTACGTTCTAACTGCATTCGGTAATCTTCTTCCCGATCATGCCACCGTTTTCGCTCAATCCCGGCTGAGATTCGAGCTTGGAGCAAGACGGGGTTAAAGGGCTTTAAAAGGTAATCGTCAGCGCCAGCTTGAATGCAGGCGATGATTTGATCCATGTCCTGACGTCCACTGATCATGATGACGGGCGTTGCTCTGAGGACCGCATCGTCTTTCATCGCTTTTAGCACTTCGGCACCGCCGATACCCGGCATCATGAGGTCGAGTAATACCAGGTCAACGCCCCGTGTTTCTAGGAGCTCCAGTGCCTCTTCGCCTGACACAGCGGAAATAACGGTGTGCCCGGCACGCGATAGCAGGCGACTTATTAGTTCTCGATTTTCAGGCATGTCATCCACTGCCAAAATCACGCCCGGCGCATCTATCTTGGAGGCGACCAAAGCGGATGCTGACGAGTCGAGTGTGGTCTGCGAACTCTCTACCGCCGACAGCAGCGCCGGCAAGGCGGTCTTTAGCGCGGGATGCAGCAGCTCTATATCCTCATAGAGCATTTCCGCATAACCGCGGATAGCACCAATCAGATTCAACAGATCGTGACCAAAGTCAGCTGAGGGAGAGGCCAGCAATTGTTGCACTCGAGATACCGCATCTTGAAGTGCTTCAACATCACCGTTCATGGGGCTTTCAACTGACACGGTGGGCCGCTTGACCGCTTCAAGCAGCGGTGCTGCAGAAGCCAGAATACGGCCGGCCCACTGTTCTGGTTGTTCCGTTGCTGAGTCCACGACGCCTTTCCCCGCCATAATGCTGATTGAGTATACCGTTGCTGGAGTATACCGATGCTGTCTGCTGCGTGAATTGCCTGTCACCTACAGGGATAGGCGATATGCATTTCATAGGTTAGTATCTCACTAACTTGGGGAGAGTATGGAGCATAGGTTTTATGTTGGATCAAGTGGAAATTTTTCACGGTCTTGTTGACGAAGAGTTGAAGGCGTTGGAAAGCAGCAGCACCACACGAGCGTTCCCCAAGAATACCGTGGTCATTCACGAAAATGACCCAGCTGACTCGTTGTTCGTGATTGAGTCGGGCAAGGTCAAAGTGTACTGCAGCGATAAAAATGGCAAGGAATTCATCATGAATACCTTGGGTCCAGGAGATTATTTTGGCGAGTTGGCGCTATTGGATGACTCCACTCGATCGGCTTCTGTGCGCACGGTAGAAAAATCGGAATTTCGCATCGTGATGAAAGAAGACTTCTCAGGTGTGTTGGCAGATCACCCGGGCATCGTGAAGCAACTTATTAGTAACCTGGCAGGTCGTGTCAGAAAGCTGACAGCCGATGTCAAAAGTCTCGCCTTGCAGGATGTTTATGGTCGTGTCGCCAACGTGTTGATGGATCTTGCAGAAGAGCGGGGCGATGGCACGCTGTTTATCCCCGACAAGCTGACCCAGCAAGATATTGCTGATCGTGTCGGTGCTTCGCGAGAGATGGTGGCAAGGATCCTCAAGGACCTGACCATCGGCGAGTACATTCGGTTTGAAGGCCGCCATATCATCATTAACACGCGACTACCCGCAAAATACTAGAACGGTCTTTGTCAGCGCGGTATCAGTCCTGCGCGTGCCCGATCACTTCAGCGGTTAGCTTGCCTTGCTTAAGCCGGATCGATACTGCATCGCCTAGGTGTATGGTGCCTGCGTCCTTGACCAGATTGCCTTGCGCGTCGGTCACAATCGCATAGCCGCGGTTGAGCGTCTGTTCCGGCCCCAATGACTGCAGCAGCTTTTGTTGGTAAAGGGCCTGCGCCTTGACGCTTTGCAGCTTTTGTTTGATCTGCAGCAGCAAGCGATGTTGTAGGCGAGTATTCTCCCCGCGGTGGCGTCTGAGTTGCTGTTCAGGATGCTGTGCTGTCAATCGTGTCGCCAGTTGCTCTGCTTTGGTTAGGCGCGTTGTGATGTGTCGCTCAGTCGAGCGTTGCAATGCACCGCTCAGTTGCAACAGTGTTTTTCGATGTTGGGTGAGTGCATAACCGGGATGGCGAATCCGTTTTTTCACGGCGCTCAACTGGTCGGCGATGTCGTTGATCGATCGACTGATTGCGCGATCCAGCCTGCTTGAGAGCTGATCAGCCTGCTGCAGTAATTCGGTTTGATCAATCGATACCAATTCGGCGGCAGCCGATGGCGTTGCGGCCCGGGTGTCTGCCACCAGATCGGCAATGCTGAAGTCGATCTCGTGGCCGACCGCAGACACCGTTGGCACGCTTGCCGCAAAGAGGGCCCGCGCGACGACCTCTTCATTGAATGCCCAAAGGTCTTCGGGGGATCCGCCACCACGACCCACAATTAAAACGTCTAGGCGAATCTTGCGATCGCTTATGAGCTGGTCGGCTTGGTTAATCGCATCGGCGATCCGCTGTGCTGCGCCATCCCCTTGCACGGGGACGGGAAAAACATAGACTCGCGTATGCGGGCTGCGTCGCTCGAGTATCGTCAGAATGTCCTGTAAGGCGGCACCCGTAGCAGAGGTCACGATGCCTACGTGCTCCGCGTCATTTGGAATCGATTGCTTGTGTTCGCTAGCGAACAAGCCCTCTTGAGCGAGTCGTGCCTTGAGTTGCTCAAAAGCGATTTGCAAGGCGCCAGCGCCTGCCGCCTCAATGTGTTCGCAGACCAGCTGAAACTCGCCACGGCCTTCATACAGGGTGACTCGAGCACGAATGCGAACGGAATCTCCCGTTTTGGGCTGTATTTTGGCTCGCCCGTTGGCGCGGCGAAACATGGCACAGCGAACCTGCGCGTCCGAGTCTTTGAGCGAAAAGTACCAGTGGCCCGAGCTGGCGGCAGTGAATTGACTGATCTCTCCTTCGACCCACACCCAGTCGAAGTGGCGTTCTAACAGATTTTTCGCCTCTCGATTGAGCTGGCTTACCGTGAGTGCCGGTTGGGTGTCGAGGTCTGTCTGCATAGGTCAGGGTGGGTCTCGGTTCACGGTTTGCGGGGGAAGGGGCGCTTTCTATTATTGTCGCACCATCACACCGTCTGTATACTAGCGCGTTTGGGGAGACCTAGTATCGCAGACACTGCGAACTGGGCACTGCGAGGCTAACATGCTCCGAATTGCACACGAAGGGCTGACTTTCGACGACGTGCTCCTCCTGCCAGGCTATTCTGAGGTCACAGCCAAAGACGTCTCGCTGGTGACGCGCTTAACACGTAACATTCCACTCAATATTCCCTTGGTATCGGCCGCTATGGATACGGTGACCGAGGCGCGGTTGGCTATTGCCCTCGCACAAGAGGGCGGTATTGGCATCATCCATAAAAACATGACGATCGCCGAGCAGGCAGAAGAAGTCCGTCGCGTGAAGAAGTTCGAAAGTGGAGTGGTCAAAGACCCCATCACTATCGAAAGCACCGCGAGCATTGCGCAATTGATTGATCTCACCCGTGCCAATGGTATTTCTGGAGTGCCGGTCATGGAGGCGGGTCAACTCGTGGGAATCGTGACACGGCGTGATATTCGCTTCGAGACAGATACTGATCAGCCGGTGTCGGCCATCATGACGCCCAAGCAGCAGCTGGTGACGGTGAAAGAAGGCGCACCTTCAGACGAAGTGCAGCGCTTATTGCACCAGTTTCGCATCGAAAAAATACTGGTGATTGACGATGACTTCACCTTGAAAGGTCTGATTACCGTTAAAGATTTTGATAAGGCTGAATCATTCCCACATGCCTGCAAAGACGAGTCAGGACAGTTGCGTGTGGGCGCATCGATTGGCACCAGTCCGGATACGGATGAGCGCACTGAAGCACTTGTGCGCGCCGGCGTTGATGTGCTGGTAGTGGATACTGCCCACGGACATTCAAAGAACGTCTTAGACCGCGTACGCATGATCAAACGGGACTATCCCGGCATTGATGTGATCGGCGGCAATATCGCTACGGCCGACGCCGCTCTGGCATTGCGCGATGCAGGCGCCGATGCGGTGAAGGTGGGTATTGGCCCCGGGTCTATTTGTACAACCCGTATCGTAACGGGTATTGGCGTACCGCAAATTTCAGCGGTGGCCAATGTGGCCGCTGCACTGGCCGATTCTGGCATTCCGGTTATCGCCGACGGCGGAGTGCGTTTTTCTGGCGATTTGGCGAAAGCGCTGGCAGCGGGCGCCGACGCGGTGATGATGGGCAGTATGTTTGCGGGTACTGAAGAGGCGCCAGGTGAAGTGGAGTTGTTTCAGGGACGAACCTATAAGGCGTATCGCGGAATGGGCTCCATTGGTGCTATGTCACAGAGCCAAGGATCATCTGATCGCTATTTTCAAGATGCAGCACTGGGCTCCGAGAAGTTGGTGCCTGAAGGAATTGAAGGGCGAGTGCCTTATAAAGGCCCTGTTTCTGCCATCATTCTTCAGCTGATGGGGGGTGTGCGCTCGGCGATGGGGTATACCGGATGCTCCACCATGGAGGCGATGCGGTCCGACACTCACTTTACGCGTGTGACTGCCGCGGGGATGTCTGAATCCCATGTCCACGATGTGTCGATCACCAAGGAAGCCCCCAATTATCCGGTGCGCTAACGGCGCGCTGGCGATCCATTTTTCACTTGTGAGTCGGGAGCCCGCAGCGTGACACAAGATATTCATCGCGACCGACTGCTGATCTTAGATTTTGGCTCGCAGTACACACAGCTGATTGCACGCCGCATCCGGGAAGTGGGGGTGTATTGCGAAATCATGCCTTGGGATACCGATGCGTCGTATATCCGTGCCTTTGTACCGAGCGGCATTATTCTCTCAGGCGGACCCGAGTCGGTCACTGCGGGAGATTCTCCGCGCGCCCCAGATATTGTGTTTGCGCTCGATGTGCCTTTGCTCGGCATTTGCTACGGCATGCAGACAATGGCGGCCCAATTAGGGGGTGTCGTCGAGGGTTCTGATACGTCTGAGTTTGGTTATGCGCAGATCCGCCGCACCTCTACGGGCGGGCTGTTTGCTGATTTTGCTGATAAGACTGACAGCAACGACCAACCACTGCTTGATGTGTGGATGAGTCATGGCGATAAGGTGTCTCAGTTACCGCCCGATTTTGACCGCATTGCCGAGACCGATAGCTGCCCGATTGCCGGCATGGCGCATGTCGACAAACCCTGGTTCGGTATCCAGTTCCATCCCGAGGTGACCCACACCACGCAAGGCGAGAATATCTTTGCGCACTTTGTAAAACAGATCTGTGCGTGTGAGGCGCTCTGGACCCCCGCCAATATTGTCGAGGATGCAATTCAGCGCGTTCGTGAGCAAGTGGGTAACGACCGCGTGCTGCTGGGGCTCTCGGGTGGTGTCGATTCCTCGGTTGTGGCTGCACTGCTGCATCGTGCCATTGGTGATCAGCTCACTTGCGTCTTTGTTGATAACGGATTGCTGCGGCTCAATGAGGGCGATCAGGTCATGGCCATGTTTGCTCAAAACATGGGCGTGCGGGTTATCAGAGCCGATGCTGAAGCGCGTTTCTTAGGCAAGCTGCAAGGGGTGAGTGACCCCGAGGCCAAACGCAAAGCGATTGGCAATACGTTTATTGAGGTCTTCGACGAAGAAGCCACCAAAATCACCGATGTGAAGTGGTTGGCGCAGGGCACTATTTACCCTGATGTGATTGAGTCTGCGGGGTCAAAAACAGGCAAGGCCCATGTGATCAAGTCACACCACAATGTCGGTGGGTTGCCCGATGATATGGCGCTTGAGTTGGTCGAGCCGCTGCGTGAATTGTTCAAAGATGAAGTCCGCCGTATTGGATTAGCGTTAGGCCTGCCGAAGGACATGGTCTTTCGCCATCCGTTCCCTGGGCCTGGTCTCGGTGTGCGCATTCTCGGTGAGGTGAAAAAGGAATACGCGGATCTTTTGCGACTTGCCGATGCAATTTTTGTCGAAGAGCTGCACCGATCGGGGTGGTACGACAAAACCAGCCAAGCCTTTGCCGTTTTCTTACCGGTCAAGTCAGTCGGTGTAGTGGGGGACGCCCGTCGTTACGAATACGTTATCGCGATTCGCGCAGTACAAACCGTCGATTTCATGACCGCGCGCTGGGCACATCTGCCCTATGAGTTACTCGAGGTCGTTTCCAATCGCATCATCAATGAGATCTCGGGTATCTCGAGAGTCACCTACGATATTTCTGGGAAGCCGCCGGCCACGATTGAGTGGGAGTAATAGGGTGACGCTAAACTATTGATTTATATAGATTTATGAGTTGCAAAGAAGTTACAAAGAGCCCCATTTTTGGGGCTTTTTTACAAGCGAAGTTACAAACGGTAGCGATTACTGCGTATCATAAGTATCATGTATTTGTGCTAAGCGTACTTAACGCTGATACACATGTGAAGGGGCTTACCATGTATGAGTACGTTAACTCATAGAGGTAAGCATGACAGCAACAGCCCGTGTAGCTTTAGTGATAGACAATACGAGAACCCAAAAACAGCGCAGCAAGCGCTCAGTTCCTACCCAGTCCTTCCTAACGGATAAACACTCTATCTACGGTGGAAAAGCAGAAATCGTCAGAACCCAGCAAAGCGGCGGGTACTGGCACTTTCGCATGTGGATTAGTGAAGAAAGCAAGTACGTTCGCAAGACACTGAAAACCAAGCACTTGGACACAGCCGTTGAGCGAGCGGAGAACGAATTCTTCGCTATCAAAGCCAACATCAACTCAGGTAAGCGCATCTTCAGTCCAACTGTGCAGCAAGCCGTTGAGGAGTATCTTAAGCATCGAATCGGGTGAATGCTCCGGCCCCGCGCTAGAGGGCAGCATTTCAATCTCTGAGCTTGAATCGGCTCGGATTGAAGAAATTGTAAATACCCTCGCATCCAGGTATCCCGAATAACGAAGAGATAGATCTATGGCCATTAAGCTCCAAAAGGACACTCTGGAAATTAAAAACATCCAGATAGAGAACCCATTAATAGCCGAATACCTGGCAGGTCTGCCCGAAGCTCAACGACAGGAAGCAGTTATCAAAGCTCTGGGGGTCGGTATCCTCGCAGAGATAAAAGGCGAGGTAGCTCAATTCCTGAATGAAACCGAGGGCGAAATTGGTAAAAGATTGGCAAATCTCAAAGCTTTATATGAGTTACGTGAAATCGAGCCGCTCGGCATGTAAGGTTTTCCGGACCGCGGCGACTATAGGAGCCAAACTAGGAGGCCCTATGTTCCGGATCGTCTCAATATATGTGTGCGCGTTCATTCTACTCACCGCCACCGACGTCGCCACGACGCTATGGGCGTCCTCCATCGGTGCGGGGCAGGAGTTCAATCCCGCCACCGCTACGCCCGAGGGACTGCTTGACATAGAGCGCATGCTGTTAATCAACTGCGCGATGGTGCTCTTTACCTCAGGCATGCTCGTCTGGGCATTGCGCAATACCGACCGGATCGACCCGCGCTATCTCATCCGACCCGAACGCGCGGGATTCAACTATTTCTACCTGAATCCATTTTCACTGAAGAACATGCCGAAGTCTGTGCTCCACTACTTAGCTCTTCCGCTCGTCATGTTGATCTTCAAAGCATTTGCTTCGGTGAACAACACGTTGATCGGCTTTAACGTGCCGGATCTGGTGACGCCGTTGGCGATAGGGATACAACGCTATGTCGGAGAGGGTCCGGCGGCGTTCTGGTTGGTCATCTTCATCCTTTGGCACCCGATGTGGTGGATCGCCCTGCGGATCACGTCAGCTGCGGTAAGGCGCGGGCGTATCGCAGTCGAGCCCACCCGTCCCGCCGCAGGATAGGCAATCGACGATGACCGAAAGCGTTTTCGACACGATTCTCGATGAACACACCGGCCTAATCTCGCGGATCGTCGCGACGTTTGAAACGAATTCGGCAATTTGCGACGACCTAAAGCAGGAAGTGGCGCTGGCGCTGTGGCGCGCGGTGCCGTCCTGGCGCGGTGACTGCACGCTCAGGACCTTTGTCGCACGCGTGACCCATAACGTGTGCGTAAGTCACGTGCGCCGGGCCGTGCGGGAACCCAGTTGCTCCGAACTCAGCGATACCCTCCCCTCGGATCGTGAGGGCCCCGAAGATTCTGTCGCACGAGCAGACCTGAGCCGCCGACTCACAGCAGCGGTCGCAACCTTGCCGACAGGATTGCGCGAAGTTGCAACGCTGACGCTGGAGGGATTCTCCACGCAGGAGATCGCCTATACGCTCGGAATTAACGAAGGCGCGGTTTTCACACGCGCGACCCGCGCAAAAGCGGCGTTGCGCGAAGCTATGGTGAGGCAATGAGCAACGACCTGAACGATTGGACGAATCTTCAAGAGCTATGGCGCGAGCGGTCAGACGAGCGCGAGCCGCTGGAGCATTTTCGCCATCCGGCTGCACGCGAGAAGAAACGCCTGCAATACGAGGCCGTTGCGGAGGCTGCACTCTCGATCGTCAGCGCTGCAATCTTTGCATGGTGGGCAACAGATGCGCGAGGCTTCGGCCGAGTCGCGTTGTTCGCGTTGTCAGCGCTCGCAATCACGATGTCAGCCGTAACGGCTTTAGTGCGCCGAAGCGTCTGGCGTGCCCAGGCCGACACCACAAAATCCTTCCGGAATTTTCTGCGCCGACGTGCGCGGCTCGGGTTGCTGTTTGCGCGCCTGGGTTATATCGGCGGACCCTTGGGCATCGCAGTGGGCTTCTTACTTGCGGGTCCATTCGGGATTCATACATCGGTTCCCGGTGATACAGGCGCCCTTGTCGTGGCGTGTCTCGCATTTGTCGCGGTCTTCGGGTGGTCGCTGCTGGAAGCGCGCAAATGGCGACTCGTACTCGAACGACTGGATGCCTTCAGGAATGACGGCTTCGACGATGATCTTGGCTCAGGGATCAGCGACGGGCCCGGGCGCAAGGAGGCTGGCGGCTAAAGATTAGTAATCTCGACTGACCGATAGATAGAACTGGGCCCGCTTAGATTCGAACCAAGGACCAAGGTCTTGAGCAGCGGTGGACATATCGAGACTTCTTCATACATCGCTCCTTATGCGATCATCATAAAAGTCTCTACTCAAAACCTCGATTATTTTTTGGGGAGATTACACTACGAAGTGGGAGTAAAGATGCGTACGTTAAAAATCAGCACCTATTTATCAGCAGATTTAGAGACAGTTAAGAGTTATTTAATGACGCCAGCGCTGCTCAATTATGTGGTGGCTGGCTTAATGAAATTCCATCCTATTGAACCAAATTCCTTTCCGTCAAAATGGGTTGAGGGGAAGTTCTCTGTAAAAATGTTCGCATTTCATTTTTTACCCATCGGAAAACAAATTGTAGGTATAGAATTTCCACAAAAATCCGATCATTGGGTTGTCAGAGATAATGGAAGTGGTTCTATAGCAAAAACTTGGGATCATCTAATTTTTTTAGAATCGGAGGGAGGCGGAACTCGATATACAGATGAAGTTTCTATCGATGCTGGTCTTTTCACATTACCAATCTATACCTACGCATTCATTTTTTACTCCTATAGACAAATGCGATGGCGCAAACTAGTAGATCTCAATTTTAGGCCTCTGAATGATCAACTAATCGAGTAGATGTTGCTGGGAAATGGTGGAAAACTGAAAGAGAGTAGCCAATCCTTTCAGTTAAATTCCTATAGCGTAACTTTTTATAAAGGAATATTTGGAGTAGGGCATTGAGTTACATAGTTTGTAAGTGTGTTGGATGTAGGTAGTTGTAAAATAGGGTTATAGAGCAGTATGAGAGCAATGGAAAAAACAAGTAAGAGTTACAAAAAGGCTGAAGATAACATCAAAGCAGTTGAGAATCGTATGTTTGGATTAGGTCACAAAAATGACTTGTAAACTACTTGTAAACTCTATTTTGGCGATCGCAAACCATTGTTCTTAAAAGGGTTATTTTACGACTACGATTGAGTGGGAGTGAAAACAAAAAAGTAAATTATTGATTTTAATAAATTTATTTT
>ERZ887851.693-NODE-693-length-32394-cov-26.765299_pt1 | contig 32394 bp, 29 predicted proteins | sample MGYA00521100_ERZ887851 | MGnify/ENA primary metagenome ERZ887851 (study PRJEB32303, sample SAMEA104408602) | aquatic metagenome | biome: Brackish water; feature: Pelagic; material: water | place: Baltic Sea | collected 2014-06-06T16:11:00 | depth 11,444 m ... | reverse complement strand
GTCAAAATTATCCGCCGCTAGCCAGGACTCCATTGAGGACCTAACTTGGGGCCATTCGCTATCCAAAATTGAAAACCATGCCGTGTCACGGCTGTGGCCCTTCACAATCGTGGCCTGCCTGAAAACGCCTTCAAATGACATGCCTAATCTTGCGGCAGCTCTAATCGATGGCGCATTTAGCGCGTTGCATTTCCACTCGAGGCGCCTGTAGCCGAGATCAAAAGCATTTTTCATCATCAAGTACATCGCCTCGGTGGCAATGGGCTTTTTCTGCATCAACGGCGAGAAAGTTAACCAGCCAATCTCGATTGAGGACGCCCTTGGGTCAATCCGAAGGTATGCAGAAACACCGACTGCCTTGTTGGTCTGCTCGTCGATGACTGCGTAAAAAGCTGGGTCTTGCTGTCCTTGCACTTGCTTCACCCAGGATGAAAATTCATCCACGGCACGGAAAGGACCCTGAGGCAAGTAGGTCCAGAGTGAGTCGGATGCATCGAGGCTAAACGCCCCAAAGAGATCTTGAGCGTGAGACTCAGCACTTAGTGCTTCGAGTCTGCAGAGGTATCCGGAAAGCGCCAGACCTGTGTCTGGCAGCGCGGGCTTAGCCGCTTGACCCATCTGGATGCCAATCGGGTCGCCGTTGGCATTCGGCATTGAATTTAGAAGCACTAGCTAAGACTACGGACCTCAACCTCTTGAATGCAGCCTGAATTCGCTAATACCTAAAGACATACTGTTGAGTCATGAGCTAATTTTTGTTAGGGAACCCCATGAAAAAGAGGCGGTTGCACCATGGCGCAGTACCGTGCTTAGAGAGTCCCGGACAATCTGTCTATCGCGCCCACAAAAAAGGACTGTCTCAAAAATAACCGAGCACTCGCCATGAGAGCAATGGATCCGAACTTAGTTAGCTTCAATCAGGAGTAGAGCTACTCTGAACCAACTCGCGTCGGCTTCTCAGTGCTGCCAAACCCATTAGCAGCAGGAAGGCAGCCAGGCCCATGCTCATGGTGGTCAAGATGCCCGCGATTGGATTCCTGAGCACTATCACCGTCAGCAGTAACGGACTAAAAGCAACCACAATTTTTGAAAACATCATTATGTATCCCTGACGTTCACCAAACTGCTCGGGCCCAAAAAACAAAAGCGGCAGTGTTCCGCGAATAAATGGATCAAGCCCAACGGCAATGCCCTGCAAAATAACGAATGGAATCAGCGCATCCACGCCAAAGACCAAAACCAATACAACACCGAGCGGGTGAGCAAGCATTGCCAGCCCCGCAACGCGCATCGGGGTCATCATTTTTCCCAGGGCAACTAGCAGCACTCTGGCCAACACTTGAGATGGTCCAAGGATTGCAGCTGCGAACAGTGCCGCCCCGATAGAAGCGCCGAGTTCAGTTAACAAAAAGGGCAAGATCGTGTTAACCGAGGCAACCATGAAACCTTCTAGGGCGAACATCACCGCAAAGACTACGATCAGCAGGTCGATACGAATACGCCTTTTGTTACCGGCCGGAGTTTCGGGCGCAGGCTCTGCAGCAGGTCTCGGCTCTAGTCGAGGAATTGTTAGGTTTAGTGGCAGCGAAATTAGTAAGTGTGCAAAGGCCCAAACCATCACTGCCCACTGCCAACTAAAATTTTCGGTCACCCAAGCATTTAGGGGCCAGGAAATTGTCGAGGAGAGGCCAACGAATACCGTGATTCCGGCAATGATCTTGTTCGACTCGTCACCAAAAAAAGTAACTACGGTTGCAAATGCGGCGTCATAGTTGCCCATCGCAGCTCCGATTCCAATTAGCACCCACGCGGCAAAAAGCATCTGCACCGAGGTGCTTGCCGCCAAGGTGCTAAGACCCAGAATAAAAGCGATACTTCCAAAAGGAAGAACACGCCTTCCCCCTAGCCGATCGATCGCCTTGCCAACGCGGGGACCCAGAAAGGCCGCTACCAAAAGCGCAACAGTGAAGGCCCAGAAGAAGGTTTCAGTGGCTATTCCAAGGGACTCTGATATCGGCACGGCCAAGATTGCCGGGAGATAGAAACCCGAACTCCAACCTATGAATTGAGAAACTCCAAGTCGAGCAGTCAAGCGTGAGCTGGGTTTCAATTAGATTCCAATTCTTGTGCGTTGGCAACTAGACGTGGTTGGTTTGGTTGCCCGAGAGTTTTGCTATTGGTTGCTGTTCACTAAATCATAGGACAGAATGAAAAAAATCACTTGGAATTCAAGGCCTTCTTCATTTCGCAGTAGTTGGTGAGCAATCTTGATTAGGCGGTTGGTTGGGTAAGCATTCCTTGCCCAACCGGCTGCCTCAGCCACCTAACACAGGCCCCTATGGTGGCTAGCGCTAGCACAGGCAGAAGAATCTGAACCGCAAGGATTATATTCGGGTATTGCTGATCCCATTCTGTTTCAGACATGTGGCGAGAGTAAATTCCCCAGAAAGCCCAGACCAACACCAGGGAGTAGCCTGGCGAGGAATTCACCAGTGCCGTGGCGGAGCCAATAAGCACTGCAACAACCAATATCACCACTGTCCAAGCTTGCGCTGATAGGCCCAAGCCTTCCTCAAAACCCAACTGGACTAACAGCGAAGAGATATTGGCGATGGTTGCAACAGTCACCCAACCGAAATAGATGGCGAACGGGAGCCTAACTGAGAGAGTGCTGGCAAAGTCAGTGCGCTTTGCCGTGGTTATCTGGTTGATTTTGAAAAGCGTAAATAACAACACCGCAAGAATTAAAGCCGAGAGCCAAAGCAGCTCTAAGCGCCAGGCGATGATCCAAGAGCCATTTAGTATGTTGGCGAAAATAAACCAGGGTGTGATACCTCTGATGACTGAAGTATTGGCTGCCAGCTGAGTGAAGCTATAGACCGCTAGCCCGAGGTAGATCAGACCCCAGATTCCGAAGGTGAAATCTATTGGAGCAAACAAGGTGTCGTATCTTCTAGATACCTCACCAACTGAAAGCCCCCCGAGTGGAAGGGCTGTGGCAACCCCATTCATGACCAGCACGAACCCAAAGCTCACTAGAGAAAGAATGCGTTGCGGAAGATACGAGGCCATGCTCTTGAGTAAACCACAGCTGGGCTTGGTAATCCATTGCCTGATCAGCCCGCTGCGCGTCCAATTCAGATATTTCGGTTGAGAGCTATCTTCCATGTCTGAATGTGCCGGAAAGCAAAAAACCCCTGTTATTCAGGGGTTTGTCCGATTTTTTTCTGGTGCGCCCCCCCGGACTTGAACCGGGAACCCACTGATTAAGAGTCAGTTGCTCTGCCAATTGAGCTAGAGGCGCATCAGCGCAAAAGCATACCACCAAGCGACCGAAGTTATCCAAGACATTGATGGATACTAGCCATCTGATTTTGTTGTGCCAAGATAACCGAGTGCCCATTGAACTTATTTTGGCGGTAGCTACCTTTGGCTTTGTGACCTCGGTGACCCCGGGGCCTAACAACACCATTTTGTTCGCCACGGGAGTCAATTACGGCGTGAAGAAAGCCTTGCCGTTTTTGTTCGGAATCATGCTGGGCCTGACCGTAATTCTTACAGCAATTGGATTGGGCCTTGGCGTTGTTTTTGTCACGCTCCCCGGTCTTTATCAAATCCTTAAATATCTGGGCTTTGCCTACATTCTTTTCTTGGGCTATTCGATTATTCGATCTGGCTACAAACCCATCGATGAAAACAGCAAGCTGTTTGGTCTGTTTGAAGCAACCTTTTTCCAATTTGTAAATCCAAAGGTTTGGGTTGTGATGCCAAGCTTCATGGCCTCGTTTATCCCAATTGGCTCATCTGTAGAGGAAACAATTGGCCTGGTTGCCGTCTTTCTCGCACTCACCTTTCCCGGGGCGCTGGCATGGGCGGTGTTTGGGGGTCTCCTAAAGAATTTCATGGCCGATCCTAAAAAACGCCTCATTTTCAACTGGGTGGCTGGGCTGTTGCTAGTGGCCAGCATGGTTCCAGTTTTGTTTATGAGCTAGCTCCGGCTTGCCCAAAAACGCTATTGGCGAACTAGCAAGTGAGTGCATCGCAAATTCCGCTAGCCTGTGAACCATTAGGAGAGTTTTATGGCTATCAAAGTTTCTCGCTTGGAACCAGGAGACAAATCACCAACATTCTCACTAGCCAACCAGGACAACAATTCTGTCACCTCCAAAGAGCTGCTGACCACTCCAACAATTTTCTTCTTTTTTCCGGCCGCAGGAAGTCCCGGTTGCACTAAAGAAGCTGTCGATTTCCAAGATTACTTAGAGGACTTCGCGGCCCAAGGATATCAAGTAGTGGGCATTTCCCCGGACAGCGTCAGTCGCCTAAAGGAGTTTTCGCTGTCTCACGACTTAAGCTTCCAGTTGCTCTCTGATCCAGATTTAGCGGCCCACCGATCCTTCGGGGCTTTCGGGGAAAAGAACCTTTATGGACGGGTCTATACCGGTGTTCTGCGATCGACAATTGTCACGGACAAAAAGGGCAAAATCAATCAAGCGCTCTATAACGTCAAAGCCACCGGCCACACAAACATGCTGAAAAAGCGCCTGGGTATCTAGTCTTTTCTAAAAAGCGCCCGAACTGGCTTTGAGAACATTGCGAAGAAAACCAACGCTGCTGGCAACAGCAGACCGAAGCCGAGAAACGCAAGGCCGTACTCGCCCCCGAAGCTTGCAACTCCAATTGAAACAATCAAAAGCTGCATTACAAACGAGGGAGTGTAGGCCCAGCGCTGGAGTCTAAACATTCCGATCGCGACGTTTGAAAGAAACAATGCGGCGCCTAAAACGATGCCGGTTAGAAATAGTGCGCTCACCAGTGACAGCACGTCTCCCTGCAAAATTGACCACGCTGACCAGAGGGCAATTAGCCATAGCACAACCGACTGGATAGCGGTAATTAATACTGCTAATAGCAAAATTTTGGGCTTTTTAGACAATTGGGTCTTGATTTCTCGAGTCGGCTGTGAAACTATTTTGGGAGTTGCAAGAAGGACTCTACCTTCAAATCGGCCCAAAATTCGACCTTAGGAATAACAGAACAATATGGATATGGTTTGGTTAAATAAGGCCCGTTGTCTCAATGCAGACCCAGAGCTATTCTTCCCAGTTGGGAACACAGGACCTGCTCTAGAGCAGATAGAGCAGGCAAAAACCATCTGCCGCCAGTGCGACGTTTCGGCTCAGTGCCTTGAATATGCAATCAAAGAAAACCAGGACACAGGTGTGTGGGGTGGCCTCTCCGAGGATGAGCGCAGGTCTTTGAAGCGTCGTTACGCAAGGGCCCGACGCGCCGGCTAAACGGGTATTTCTAACACCACTCTGGTTCCGCCTCTTATGGGCGAAGTCCAATTGATTTTTCCACGAAGCTCAGATTCCACAAGCGTCTTGACGATTTGAGTACCAAGTCCGGAGCCTAGTTTTCCCTCTGGGAGACCGACGCCATTGTCCTCGACTGTGATTCTTAGAATCTTCTTATCACGCTCGGCAGTGACTTGAATCACCCCGGGGTTATCCTCGAGGCCGTGCTCCACGGCGTTTGAAACTATCTCGGTGAGAACCAAAGCCAGCGATGTGCTGCGCTCGGCAGGTAGCTCTCCGAAGCTTCCTTCAAACTCTGTTGTGACTTGCGTGTTGTTTGTAACAGCAGTTTCAGGAACCAGAGTCAAAATCCTCTTGAAAACTTGGTCGAAGCTCACGTCCTGGTCCACGCCCTCAGTCAAAACGTCGTGAACCACGGCAATAGCACTGACTCGTCGCATGGCTTGAGCAAGCGACTCTTTTACCTCTTCGGATTTGGTCTGTCTGGACTGAATTCTAAGAAGGCTGGCCACTGTCTGCAGGTTGTTTTTGACTCGGTGGTGGATCTCCCTGATAGTTGCGTCTTTGCTTATAAGTTCTCGGTCTCGAACTCGCAACTGAGTCACGTCGCGACAAAGCACAATCGCGCCGTTTCTTTTCCCCTTACTCATCAGAGGAACCGAGCGAAGCGACACGGTCTGACCCTCAAAATCAACGTCACTTCGCCAAGCGCCCTTGCCGGTCAGGATCAACGGCAGACCCTCATCAACTTGGTTGAAGCCGGTCGGCAGCGCGTTTACTGTCTCCGCCAACAACCTGCCTTCAAGCTCACCATCGACTCCCGCGGCATTGAACACCGATAGCGCACTGGGGCTTGCAAACAAAACCCGACCGGCGGCATCGAGGCGAATTAGACCGTCGTTAGCCCTGGGGGCTCCTCGCTTGGGAGCGCTGCCGGCTTCAGCAGTTGGGTAGCAGCCCTCAGAAATCATCTTCAAGAGCTCTTCGCCAACCGCAACGAAATTTAACTTTAATTTATTTGGCATTCGCGATTCGCCGAGGTTGGTGTGGCGAGTGATAATCGCAATCGGTACAGAATCTTTTGACTTATCTGGAGTAAAAACTGGGTAAGCCGAGACCCTGCTGGCATTTCCCTCAAATCGCTCCAGCTCTGAACCCAGCGCTGGCACCTTCGTGGTCCATGCCTGGTTTATCTGCTTCGCCCAGTCGCTCCTGGGTGAATTACCAATAATGTCCCGATAGAACAAAGTTGGCGCGGCAGCTGGACGGGCGTGAGCGGAGGCCTCAAAGCTGTTCCGATTGGGAACCCACAGCACCAAGTCAGAGAATGCGGCATCCGCAACAAGTTGCCAATCAGCCAGCACAGCACTGAGCCAGGATTCACCTTGAAAGTCTTTGACAGCCACAGCCGCCAAGTTTACCCGCCCTAAGTAGCATCTAACAGATCGAGGCTCAGCAGTCTTATTGATTCACGGGTTTTTGAGTTCTTGGCACACAGGCAAAGCGGCTGTGCTTTAAGTAAGGACAGATCCGCGGCGTGAGCATCTTCGGCAATAACGGCCCTAAGCTCGAGTCTCGCTAAGCGATGCATAGTGTCTCTTAGCTGCCTGTCTGGGTTTTTTCCGATAGTAGATGCCCGAACACGATTCGCAACCGGCCAAAACTCAAAGTCCGCGTTTCGACAGTCCCATAAAAACCTGTTCAATCCGACCGGGTCTGCAGCGAATAGACCTAGAGCAAAGTCCGCCTGGTCAATAATTACTCGCGTTGAAGAGTTCCTAGAGATTTCGCTTCCCGAACTAACTAGACCTTGCTCGAGCTCCGCAGAAACATCGATGACCACGACATCGAAATGCTCTTTTGAGAACTGGATAAGTGTTGCAATCGAGTCGGAATCTAGCTCGGGCCAGCGACTCGGTGCGTTTAGCCCGGTTAGCACGCGAAGGCTCTTCTTTCCAAACTGAATTTCCTCGGTTAGCCGGTGCAATTCATCAACGCTTAGCCTTGAGGTTCGAGCAAGCCGCAGCATGGCAGTTATGCCAGGTCCGGGCTCAGTTAGGCCAAGGCATGCGGCAACAGATGGTCGATAGCTGTCCGCATCAATAATCAAAACCCTAAGATCCATTGAAGACAGTTCAAAACCGATGTTTACAGCAAGAGTGGTTTTGCCGCTACCGGCACTCCCCCAAACTGCTATTACCTTTGCTGGTTGAATTACCGGAGCGGACAGCGACACTTTTTCGGCCTCTTCTTCATGGTCCTTTGGTGGCTGAGGTCTCAGGATGTCAGCCAGGGTCATGGCAGTGGTAAAACATAGATTGGATACCCAGCGGCTACTGCCGCCAGCACCAAAGTGGACTGGTCCAGGTTAAGCAAGAGCTCAACATCGGGAGCATCCTCCGCGAACAAGCCATCGCCAAACTCAATTGCCAAAACCTCAGATACCGAAACGATCCTCTGGGGGACAAACCCGTCTTCGGTCTCGGTTACCTGCCAAACCGACACCACGCTTCCAGCCACAATTGATTCAGCTGGCTTTAGGTTTGGGACGAATCTAATGGCCGTCTGGTCCGGTCTGAGCCCCTTGCCAATTAGTCGCAACGGAATCAACTCCCCTTTGCCAATTACCGCCGTCACGCTGAGACCCTCGATAGGCGTGCTGGCAGTGACGTACGCGTCGCTCAGAGTTCCTAGATCTATTTCGGCGGTAACCATTTCGGCATCAGATACGAGAGTCCCGGTGGGAATTGTCGACGATGCCACCAAATAACTTGGTAGCGGTTTGATGGCGCTTGCAACCACGAGCCCGCCAAGTACCAATGACGAACTGATTAGCAACAACACCCAATTCGCCGGTCTTGCTCTTAGCCTTTTTGGCATGGGGCCTCCTTTGCAAAGAAGGGTGGCAAAGTTTGCCTTCGGCCGTTAAGTGTTTTCCACAGCCGACAACTCGATCAGCGTCACAACTCCAATGGGGCACCAAACAACTTTTCGGTCTGCCGCAATTCGCAGCCATGGCCCATGCTCACTAAGAAGCCACCCTTTTCTAACCTGGCTACGAAGGCTGAAATGCACCCGCACTGGGTTCCGCTGAGCGGCCAACAGATCACCTATGGATTTTTGCTGCAGTTCTGGCATCGCATTTGCAGTGATCATGGCAACTGCATTGGTTGGAAATACCAACAGCCCTTGATCGCCTGTTCCGGCTACAAAGTCGATACCTACCACTAGGTTGACTAGAAAAGAAACCCCGCCCAAATGTTCTACTCGAACCACCTCAGCACGCGTGCTATCGTTTCGCCCAGCTCTTAGGGCTTCAAATTCTGACTCGAGTTCACTGATGATATCCATGAAGGGTTATCTTGCATTAGGACTTTGGGTTATCAAATAGTTATCCACAAATAAGGATATTTGTCTTCCATTTTTTTCAGCTGGGGACAAGAATTCAGAAAAATATTTGATCGGGGGGTTACATGATCGAGAACACATTGAGCAAAACGCAGCCCAGTCCTGCGAAGCTTTTTGCCGAAATTTCGACAGCCTACATCGAGATTCTCGCCGGAGTCAGGCGCCCAGAACAACTTTCTAGATGGCTAAGCGACAAGGCCTACTACGACATCTCGCAGCGATCAATTCGACGTGCTAGACAGCAGGCACTGGTTGGGCCTAGCACTCGGCCGACAATAATTCTCAGGCAAAGCAAAATCTTTCCAACCGACAAAGGCGCTTATCAAGGCGTAGTGCTGCTAGAAATATCTTCCGTTCTTCAAGCCGTTTCCGTCAGGGCTGAAATGGTGCACGGTCGCTTCCGGATTACCGAGATCGTGCTTATCAGCTCTAGTTCTTGAAGAAGGAGCTGCCCTGACCGCCCTGTGGGGGCTTCGGGGGCGCCTGAGGTGGCCGCTGAGGGCCTTTGGACGCTCCATCGGCTTTCGGGTTAGCTTCCCTGCGAACATCAACCTTGCCCTGTTCTGTGGGAGCTGAATAGGTTAGCTGTGCTGGCTGCGGGGCCTGAACCTCTGGCAACGATTGCTTTATCTCAACGTTGAACAGGAACTGAACAGCTTCTTCCCTGATACCAGCCATCATCTCCAAGAACATGGCATAACCCTCGCGCTGGTATTCGATCAAGGGATCGCGCTGAGCCATCGCGCGCAGCCCGATTCCCTCTTTCAAATAATCCATCTCATAGAGGTGGTCGCGCCACTTTCGATCGATTACGGAAAGCATTACGCGACGCTCTAGCTCGCGCATGATTTCGACCCCAATCTCATCGGTCCTATTTTGATAGGCAATACGGGCATCGCTTAGTACTTCTTCGGTCAGCCATCCGGCTGTGATTTTACTTCGGGACCCGGATTCTTGGAAGACTTCATCGACCTCAAGTGCTATGGGGTAAGTGACCTTGAGCTCGGCCCAAAGCGTCTCGAGATCCCAGTCAGCGGAGTTGGACTCCAGACCTGCAGACTGAACGATTTGGGTTATTACTAAGTCGAGGAACTCCTGGAAGGTCCCAGAAATGTCCTCGCCTTGCAAAATCTGACGGCGATCGGTATAGATCGCTTCACGCTGGCGGTTCATGACATCGTCATACTTCAAGATGTTCTTGCGGATTTCAGCGTTTCGACCCTCGACCTGGGACTGAGCCGACATAATCGCCCTGGAAACCACTCCGGATTCGATAGCCGAATCGTCAGGCACTGAGGAACGGTTCATAAGTGCCGCTGCCGCACCGGAGTTGAATAGCCTCATCAGATCATCTGTCAACGAAAGATAGAAACGCGATTCTCCCGGGTCACCCTGGCGTCCAGAGCGGCCTCGAAGCTGATTATCGATTCTCCTTGATTCGTGGCGCTCGGTGCCAAGCACATAGAGCCCACCAACTTCCAAAACTTTTGCCGCTTCGGTGGCAACCTCTTTTTTGAGGCCGTCAAAAACTTCGTCCCACTTTGCTTCGTACTCTTCTGGCTGCTCATCCAATGTCAACCCGATTTTGGCCATTTGCTGCACTGCCAAAAACTCGGCGTTACCGCCGAGCATGATGTCTGTTCCTCGCCCAGCCATGTTGGTGGCAACCGTGACAGCGCCGAAACGACCGGCCTGGGCGACAATTATTGCTTCGCGCGCATTGTTCTTTGCGTTCAGCACTTCGTGCTTAACGCCTCTTTTGGCCAAAAGCTTTGAAAGATACTCGCTCTTTTCGACGCTGGTGGTTCCAACAAGTACCGGCTGGCCCTTTTCGTGGCGTTCGGCGATGTCCTCAACGACCATTCGGAACTTAACTTCTTCGTTCTTGTAGATCAGGTCGGATTGGTCTTTTCTAACCATCTTGCGGTTGGTTGGAATTGAAACGACACCTAGTTTGTAGGTGGACATGAATTCGGCTGCCTCAGTCTCAGCAGTTCCGGTCATGCCCGAGATCTTGCTGTAGAGACGGAAGTAGTTCTGTAGTGTCACGGTGGCAAGAGTTTGATTCTCTGGCTTGATTGTCACGCCTTCTCTTGCCTCAATTGCCTGGTGCATACCTTCGCTGTATCGACGCCCTGGCAGAATTCGGCCCGTGTGCTCATCAACAATTTGAACTTCGCCGTTCACAACCACGTAGTCCTTGTCGAGCTTGAAAAGTTCCTTGGCCCGAATGGAGTTGTTTAGAAAAGAGATAAGCGGGGTATTCGCCGTTTCATAGAGGTTGGTGATTCCTAGGTAATCTTCGACCTTGTCGATTCCGGATTCAAGAACACCAATGGTTCTTTTCTTCTCGTCTACTTCGTAGTCCTCTTCGGCAATGAGGTCATTGGCGAGCTTTGCAAAAATGCCAAACCAGCGGTTGACATCGGCGGCTGCGGGTCCGGAAATAATCAATGGCGTCCGGGCCTCGTCGATCAGGATTGAGTCGACCTCGTCAACCACAGCAAAGAAGTGTCCTCGCTGAACAAGCTCCTGCTTGGAGTTAGCCATGTTGTCTCTTAGGTAATCAAAACCAAACTCGTTGTTTGTCCCATAGGTAATGTCACATTCGTACTGAGCCCTGCGCTCTTCGGGGTCCTGCCCGCTAATAATGCAGCCGGTGGTCATGCCGAGCGCTCGGAAGATTCTTCCCATTAGTTCCGATTGATACTTGGCCAAGAAATCATTCACGGTAACGACGTGGACTCCACGGCCAGGGATGGCATTCAGATAAGAGGCCAAGGTCGCAACAAGCGTCTTACCTTCTCCGGTCTTCATCTCAGCAATGTTTCCGAGGTGAAGCGCTGCTCCACCCATGACCTGAACATCAAAGTGACGCATTCCCAGGGTTCGCACCGAAGCCTCGCGCACGGCCGAGAAAGCCTCGGGCAGCAAGTCATCCAAAGATTCGCCAGCTGCGTATCGCTCCCGAAGAGTATTGGTCTCTGCCTTTAGCTCTTCGTCACCGAGCTCTTTGTAGTTGACCTCTAAAGCATTGACTTCACTTGCAATGCCCTCAAGCTTTCGTACAAGCCTGCCTTCGCCAGCACGCAGCAGTTTGTCTACAAATAGTGCCAAGAGTTACTCCTTGATGGTCGGATAAAATTCTAGTTGCTGTTGACTGCGCCTAGCTGAGTGAAATAACACCGTAGCTGTAGGCCTTTCGCCTATAAACTACCGCAGCTTTATCATGTTCAAGGTCGTGATAGAGGTAGAAGTCGTGCCCCACCAGCTCCATATGACCAACCGCTTCCTCTTTTGTCATCGCATTCTTTTCAAACTCTTTCGAGCGAATCACAAGCTGACCCTCTGCTTCTTCGGGCTGGTCCTGCTTCACAACTGGAATTTCGCCGGTTAGCAGCTGAGAGTCTGCAGGAACAATCGCTAGGTCTCTGAAGTCAGACGCGGCTAGCTCGCTCGCCCCGAGACCTTGGTGTTTTTTTTGCTTGTCTGAATACCGCCTAAGTCGCTCGAGCAGTTTTGCGAAGGCCATGTCAAAAGCAGCAAACTTATCCGAAGCCCTGGCCTCGGCCCTAACCACGTGTCCTGGTTCATAAACGGTCAGTTCGACCTGGTCTTCTTGACCGGCACCTTTTGAGTGTTCGTAACGAGTTATTTTTATGTTCAGTTCCTGCGGGCGATGAGCAAATTGCTCAACCTTGCCGGCCTTCTCGGTTACATAGTCTCTGAAACGATCAGAGACCGTGAGGTTTTTCGCTGAAATTCGAAGTTCCATTTTTACCTCCTAGTCGGCTGTTTCGCCGTAATACCAAACTACGCCTTTTTCTATGGCCTCGCTCCAGCTTTAGAGGTTTCTCTTGGCTAATACACAGATTCCGGCAACTTCGTAACCGGCAGCACTCAGAGCGCGGGTACATTCCTTGAGTGTTGAGCCAGTTGTCATGACATCGTCGACCAACAACACTCTTTTGGATCCTGGTATGGCTGTCATGGAGCCCAGGATGTTGGATTCGCGACCTGGCTTATTGAGCCTGCGCTGGTCTCGAACTTGACGGTGAAACCTGAGAGTATTGCTCGGTAACTGCCCAAGCACTGGCTTGTCGCTGCCGGTGATCAGACGCGATACCGGGTCGAAACCGCGTTTTTTGAAGTTCACCCGATTCCTTGGTGGGAGACAAATCCAGCATTCTCCAAGAACCAGCGCTCCTTTGGCCACAGCCAGCTTGAGGCCGGGAGCCAAGTAAGTGACAAGCGCTGTTCTGTTTTGATCTTTATACGCTCTAAAGATTCTAGAAATTGGCTCGCTATATTCTGTGGCATACCAAACCGGCGTGCTCCCTAACCAGGATTGCGCGACATCAAACGCGGGAGCGCAACCGTCACAAAGCGGACTGGGAGGCGCATCACAAACGGCGCATGCGGTCGGGAAAACAAAATCTAGAAGGGCCTTGAACATCCAAATAGCTTTAGCCTCATTGCAATTCAGGGCAGTCAACTAGACCTTGTTGTTGAAAAACAGTCAAGAAAATTGCCTGTTAGCGAAGTGGGCTGATGCTGGAAACCCCGGTTGCGATTCGGCGCCAGCTGTTAGCCGAGAAGAGCCAGACCTCGCCTACCTCCGAGAGCAGGTAGCTGCTTGCCGATGAAGCAGCAGCATGCAACTCGATGCCCATTGTCGGAGGCATAGGTAGCTGCGTTCTTGGACCCGAGATGGAGTACTCGCTGAAAGCCGTCAGGCCACTCGCAGTCCTCTCAAGAACACGCATAGATGCCGGCTCCTGCCACGCAACTGCGATGGGCGTTCCTAGAACTGGTTCGATTCTCAAGCCTTTATTCAGAGCTAATGGGATTGAATTGGCGTCTCTGAGCACGACCCCAACGTCCAGGAATGACTCCGCGTCCTCAGTCTGTATTGACTGAATGACGCGAGTACCCTCGGGCGCAATAGCTGCTGCCAGCCGGAGCCCCAGGAATGGACTGGCTAAAGTTCGAACCACAGTGGTCTGGTCGTAAACCTCCACGGGCAAACTGGCATCGGCCGGAAAAGCCCAAAGCGATCCAGTCGTGTCATATTCAAGTGCTACGACGTCAATCAAAGAGCTCAGCTTGGTGATCTCAACCCGCAGTGACTGATTGGTTAGTTCAAAAACGCCCTCAGCGCTCGTGAAGGCGACTTGATCACCGTTGTCGGTGATCGCTATTAGTTTTGGGCTGTAGTTCGCAACCATGGCCTGCGTGCCAGAAAGAGGCATCGAACCGATGCTGGTTAGCGGCTCAACTCCTGTCGGCTTTAGGACGTAGCTGATACTCATTTCATCGTTGGGCTCTGCACCTCCGGGCGCAATGTCCTGAAACGCACCATTCACGGAGAGCGAAATATCGTCAACGCCAGGCAGTTGCGTCAAGGTTGATCTCAACTGTCCGAGCATGTTCCTTCTATCCTGCTGTCCGGCAGCAAGTGCGTCAGAATCTAGATCAACTTGAGCGACGCGATTCAGGATTCGTACCGCGCTAATTGTCAACTGAGTGCCCTCAGGGATTGCCGACCTGACACCCGAGGACAGCCAAGCACTTGGTCCTGCGAGCAAGGCGTTTACCAACCTGGTCGGAGTAGAGGTTTTGGTTGGGAACCAACGCAAATCAGGCACCAAGCTCTCCATGCTCGAGTCCAAAAAATAGACGGGGAAAGCGTTAAACACCACGCTGAAAACCGGAGGTGTAACAACCGTCAAATTGGGGGCGCTTGAGATTCGCCATTGCCCGTCTTGCAACGCGACCCCGAATCTAAGGTTGGTTGTAGATAGCTCAACCGAGTCCTCGTAGCGGCCCTGATCGTCAATTCTCGCTCCAGCACTTAGCTCAACGACGACCAAGGACTCCCCTGCCTGCCGAAAAACCGGAGCACCGGCTCTAATTACTGTCTGGTTCTCGGGGTTCCAACGCTGAGCGAAATCGTCACTCAGAAACTCTCTCGCCACAGCGTAGTCATTTAGGGGGCTGGTTCCCGCGGCTAAGAACCCGGACACTATTTCCTGCGAAGTGGCATTCAGGGACGGTCCTGACGGCGTGTAGTAAGCAAATTCCTGCTGAGCCTCAGGAGCAATATCAGGACCGCTTTGAATATCCAGCTGAGTTGGTATCGAGGCGCACCCAGCCAAAACCAAAGTCGCAATAAGAACAAAGGCCTTTTTGATCATGTCTGAACCGATCTAGGTGGAAGCGGTATTGGCGAGTTTCCAATCACGGAGTCTGCGCGTCTAGGAAGCGTCAACCGGAAGCTCGTGCCTTTATTCGGCTTGGACCAAACCTGCAGCCATCCCCGGTGCAGGGTTGCGTCCTCTTTGGAAATTGCAAGCCCTAAGCCGGTCCCCCCCACGGATCTTTGCCTAGCCGGGTCCGCTCGCCAGAACCGGTCAAAAACTCTGTCGAGTTGTAGTCGTGACATTCCAACTCCCGAATCGGTAACACAAACCGCGACCGAGCTGGCATTTTGACCAACTTGAACAATTATGGCTCGGCCCTCTCCGTGCTCGACTGCGTTAGAAAGTAAATTGCGCAGCAGTCTCTCGATTCGCTTGGCATCAAACTCGGCCTCTACCGGTCCCTTCGGTAAGTCAATTCGAATCTCGGTATTCTTTGCGTGTGCAAGTGGCTCAATGCTGGCAATCGAAGCCCCAACTACCGCGTTTAGATCTTGAGTTTCAAGATCAGCGACCACGGCTCTGGCGTCATATCGCGATATCTCTAAGAGGTCAGCTAGCAGCGACTCAAAACGCTCTATCTGGTTTTGCATCAGCTCCGCTGATCGTGAAAGAGCCGGGTCTAGCTTCTCCCTATTTCCGAAAATGACTTCGCCGGCGAGCTTTATGGTTGTCAACGGCGTTCTCAGTTCATGAGAAACATCGGCAACAAAACGTTGCTGCATTTTCGAGAGTGAGTCCAGCTGTTGAATCTGTTGCTGCAAGCTCGCGGCCATCTTGTTGAAAGATCTAGCAAGCTGAGCTAACACGTCATCACCACGCTCAACCAACCGTTCATCAAGTTTTCCGGCCGACAGCGTCTGAGCGGCAAGAGCCGCCTGCTCCACAGGCCGAACCACAGAGCGGGTGACCAAATAGCTAACCAGGGCGATTAGGGCCAGAAGAATTATTCCGGCGACCGTAATCGCATTTTGAACAAGTGCCAAAGATTGCTGCTCCGCACTTAGATCGAAAACCAGGAAAAGCTCGAAGTTTCCAGCTAGTGGAATCACCACTGGAGCTCCAACCGTAATTCCGGCGACCAGGACGCCATCCTTAAAAAAGCTCACTGGTGTGTAGGTGAGGATTCCAGCAGACTCCCGAACCTGGACTCGCAGCTCATCTGGAATGGTCTTAAGGTCTAAATCCTGAGAAATCGGAGACTCAAAAAGCTGAAGCTGGGCTTGCCCTGGGCTCCTGAGAAGCGCCACCTGTCTAGATCCAGAACCACCAACTATTTCCAGGGATGGAACGACGGCATTTATTAGTGTTTGCAGGGCGGTTTCGTCGTTTACCGAGGCAGCCGACACTGTTCCCTGGACGCTGCTTACCGCGCGTTCTGTTTCGCTAAGGACTTGATCAAGTCGATTTTGATAAAAGCCGTTTGCCAACGAGTAGGACAAAAATCCGCCGAGGGTGACCAGTGCCAAAGCACTGAGCAGAACGGTTGCGACCACAGTTCTGGCAGTTAGCGATCGCCTAAACAGCGAAATCACAGTGTCTCTGAGCCAGCCCGATATCCGTGACCACGGACTGTCATGACAATCTTCGGGTTCTCAGGATCTTTTTCGACCTTGGACCGCAATCGCTGAACGTGGACGTTAACCAGTCGGGTATCTGCCTTGTACTGGTAACCCCAAACCTGCTCGAGGAGCATTTCTCTGCTAAAAACCTGTTGAGGCTTCGAGGCCAAGGTGTGAAGCAACTTGAACTCCAAAGGCGTTAGCGATAGATTCGCGCCCTCTCGTTGAACTTCGAAAGTTTTCGGGTCCAGCGTAAGACCTCCGACTTGAAGAACTAAAGAATCGTCTGGCAACGGTCGAAGTCTGGCCTTGACCCTTGCAATCAACTCTTCGCCCTTATGAGGCTTCACAACGTAGTCATCGGCTCCAGCTTCAAGCCCCAAGACAACATCGTTGGTGTCTCCCCTGGCTGTCAACATGACAATTGGCACTCCGGATACGGCGCGTATCTGCTTGCAGACCTCAATCCCCGATTGACCGGGGAGCATTATGTCTAGAAGAACTAAATCTGGGTTTCTATCTTTAAAGATCTCAACGGCCGAGATACCGTCTGCGGCAAAGACCGGCTCGTATCCTGCTCCTGCCAGCACGAGGCCGACCATTTCTCGAAGGGCATCATCATCGTCAACAACCAGCACCTTGTGAATCAAATCACCCTCCAATCGCCTGCGATTACCTACAACAGTAATGGTCATTGGAATCGCTCCTTAAATGTAGCTTGAAGCGGAGCAGGAAACCTAAGAATTTACAATCGCCTGCTTCTGAAGCAATTGCTCTCAAGCCTTGGATGTGATTGCAGCAAGAGCTCGATTGCGAATTTGATGCATCACCGATTCCTGATTTGACTCGACGTTTAGTCTCAATAACGGCTCCGTGTTTGAAGAGCGGATATTGCACCACCACCAGCTTTCACCATCTTGGTGACTGTAAGTCTTTCCATCGAGCTGATCGACAAAAGCTCCTTCGAACTCCGCCGCGACCCGCAACTGAGCCTCATGGGCGTCAGTAACAGTTGAATTAATTTCACCGGACGCAAAATAGGGTGTGTAGTCGGCCGAAATTTCAGACATGGCCCGAGTTTGCGATCCGAGTTCGCTGATTAGATGCATTGCGGCAAGCATGCCGTTGTCCGCCCCCCAGAATTCGCGGAAGTAATAGTGAGCCGAGTGCTCACCGCCAAAGACCGCAGCGGTTGAAGCCATTTGATCTTTGATCAACGAGTGCCCAACCTTGGTTACCTGTGGGATGGCGCCGTGAGCAGCTATCGTCTCTGGCACCGATTTGGATGTGAGCAAGTTGTGCAACACGGTCGGAGTCTTTTCCCCCAAAGCCTGAACCCTCAGAATTTCCCGCTTGGACACGATAGCGGCGACCGCAGACGGAGTGACTGCGGCACCTTTTTCATCAACCGCGAAGCAACGATCAGCATCGCCGTCGAACGCAAGACCCAGATCCGCGCCCGTGGAAACAACCATTTGCTGCAGATCAACAAGGTTTTTTGGGTCCAGTGGATTTGCCTCATGATTTGGGAATGAGCCATCCAGTTCGAAATACATCGGGACTGTTTCTATTGAAGCATCATCGCCGAGAACAACGGGAACCGTAAGTCCGCCCATGCCGTTTGCGGTGTCAATTACTATCTTGAGTTTCCTAATGCCCTGCAAAGGAACCAATTTGCGAAGGTAATTCGAATAGTCAGCGATAACCGAAAGGTTTCGCTCTGAGCCAAGAGCAAAATTGGCTGGAATTCCAGTTTCGAAAAAGACTGCCGCCCTGTCTCTAATGGCAGCGAGTCCAGTGTCGAGGCTAATGCCCCTTGCTCCGGCTCGTGAGAGCTTAATTCCGTTGTAGCTGGCAGGATTGTGGCTCGCGGTAAACATCGCTGCTGGAAGATCCAAGAGCCCCGAAGCGTAATAGTTCATATCAGTTGAGCAGAGGCCCAACATGACGGCGTTTGCTCCGCGCTTTCTTGCGCCAAGTGAAAAGGCTGCTGCGAAACCCGGGGAGGAATCTCGCATATCATGGCCTACCACGAACTCTTTACCCGCCAGGTCGAGCTCATCGGCAAATGCGGCACCAAAGCATTCGACAACTTCTTCGGTAAGTTGACTCCCCACCAGCCCACGAACGTCGTAGGTCTTAACAAATTCATCAAATTTGGTCAATAGGAATCTCCCGATTAGGTTACCCGCCAAGAATACAATGGCTCCATGGCTTCAATCCCGCAAAAAAGAGATCGTCACGGCAGAGGCATGCGCCGACCGGTGCCGTCCAAACTTTTTCGCCACGGGCTGAGCCGCCAAACTTTTTTCCAGGATGCAGTTGCCGACACTGCGGATTATCTGCGGTCTAGGTTTCCAGAGGAACTTGGAGCCTTGAATTGGAAGATCGAAGAAGTACCACTCCAGGAGCGTCCCGAATCTCTAAACCGCTGGCACACAAAGCCTCAAACCATGACCATAATTCTCTACCGAATACCGATTGAGAGAAGTGCAAGCTCCAGGACCTCAGATCCGAGGATTCAGATTGAACAGGCGGTGGTTTCGGCCGCCGCGAGCCTCCTTGGCAAAGAACCCTGGGACTTATTGGACCAGTGAGCTATCGGACACTGACCGATAGCTCATCGCCAAAGTTTTGATTCTCCCGGGGATTAATAACGGCGTAACCAGGCACGTCAATAACTTCGAGCGCGGCCGTAAACTCCGACGCAGAGTTGATACGAATCGAATCACCACTTATCGGCAATGAGACTTGGGATAGTGAGGCGATTTCAAAACTCTGGTATTCGACCCTGGTTCCGTTGGTAATTTCAAGGTTCACTATCAGAGCGGTCGAGCCGAAGTTTGCAACGTGCAAACGAGTTTTATAGCTTGGAACCGGAAGAGTTAAATCCGTGAATTGTGATGACTGGGTGAGCCAAGAAAAATCCACCACCGGCTTCAAAATAGTGTTCTTAATGCCCGCCAAGAGTGGTGTGGCGCTCTCCACTCTGACCAGATAATCGCCATCGGTCAGATCAAGTTCTACTTCGGCAAAGCCTTCGGGCTCGACCTGCTGCCTTAGGACTACCACGTTGGCGCTCGCAACGGCAGTGATGACGGCTTCAGTTGTAGTGTCTCCAGAATTAAACAATCTCAATACTGGCTTGTCAAAGCCCTGAGACCGAACGCTTAGGCCGGTTAATAAATTCTCGTTCGCTGGAGCAAGGCTCGGGAGTTGTAGGTCCACACCCCTGGTCGATAGGCCTGCGGTTGCTCTTTGTTGCATGGCAACGGAAATCGGAACCCCGCTGGTTTCAAACCACAGAGCAAAAACAGGCTCTTGGAAAATCACAGAGGACACTGGCAGCACATCGGTTTGCCCAGCGGCCAAGCTAACCTGCTTTGAAATCGTCCCGCCCGGTATTAGAAACTGCAATGACACTAAGGTTTCTGACTCGCTCGGGTTCGACAGCAGCAAAACAGTTTCTTGCCCCAGCGCCGCGGCACCCGAAATGAACCAGCCGCTAAATGAGGGCTGGGAGCAGGTGCTTGCCATTAGCCCAAGCGCTCGATCCCTCGAAACTCCTTGGGACTGGATCACGGATAGCAGCCCGGTTGATTGGTTGTCGCCAGCAGCGACCAGCCTGGCGCCAGTTGTAGTTGTCAGGCCGGGATCCTCAATCAACTCACCACTTCCTAGAAACTGGTAGATACTCGCCTCACCAATTCGGTCTATTTGTCCTAGTTCTATTCCAGACTCACCACCGACTTCGGCAAAAGCCCCGGGACAGTAGAGCGCGAGCGGTAGTGGCTCCACAGCAACGCTCTTGACATCTGGAGCCGCGAATGAGGTCGAGGTCACAGGAAACTCGGCCGCCACAATTTGCGAAAGAAACAACCCGACCAAGGCTGTGGCGAGTGCAATGCGTGCAGCTAACTTCACTTCTGCTTCCCCAATCTCTTGGCCCCTCGAATGGAGGCTGGGGTTGGAATTGCCAGTAACAAGAACGCAGCAAGAACGCCAAGCTGAAGATTCTTGTTGCTCGGTGACTCAAGGCTAGATGGGGTGTTTTTAGCAGAGCCGACCACCTGCCACAAATGGCCGTAAGGAGTCTGGCCCGCAGCCTGAAGCATGGTCATTGAATCGATGGCTACTCGTGCAGCAGAAATGCTCTCCTGGTGGCCTCCTTGCAGCAGAACAAAATCAATACCCATGCTGGAAAGTAGGTCCTGAACTCCAGAAGGGTTACCTGCAACCAGAGAGCCACTCAATTGGGCAAGCTCGTTGGAAATGGGGCTGGCAGGAAGCAGCAGCTGATAGGCCAAGCTTGTCTGCTCAAGGCTCCTGCCAGCCCCCCAGAGTAGCTCCACGTCGATCTGATTTCCATTGGCATCAATCCGGAGAGTTCTTATGCCCTCGTCAACCTCAGCTGCTGCGACAACTAACGCAGGGGCCTGCCGCTGGGACCCGAAAGAAACTTGGCTAGGGGCCAAAGGTCCGAAAACAAGACCCGCGGCAACTGCTCCAGCACTTGCGGCGATGGATGCCGCGGTGATTGCCCACTTGCGCTTTAGGTCGTCAAGGAACAAGCCAGTCCCGACCAGCAAGGCCGCCAAGCTAAGTGCCTGCATAGCGAAACTCCCGGCAATTGGCTGATAAGTGCTACCCAGCGCCAGGATAATTGCCACCACCCAAGAGCTGACCGAAACCGCTAGGCGGGTTCCAAAAAGACTTGCTGCCGCACCGATTCCTGCAGCCCCAAGAAAGCTAAGAGCGATTATTGATTCAAAGAGGCTTGCAGGAAGCAAAAACGCCGAGCTAGAGACAGTCAGCAAAGCGAACTGATTTTGCTCAACGGCCAGGAGTACCCACGGGTATATCAGAACCGCCCCAGGAAGTGCAAACCAACTCAAGATCGCCAGCTTGCGGATGTTATTGAAGCCAAGCGCAATACCAAAGATTACGAATAGGAAAAAGACCATTGGGTTGCTTACCGCTATCAAGGCGGCCAACAGGCCGGCCAGACCCACCCAACGCCAAGTTCGCGATGAGTTGTAACTTGTGGCCGCTTTTATAAGAACGAACGTCAGCCAAGGTGCCACGGAAATTGTGACCAAATCCGCCACTCCGGCCATCGCCTGAACCATCAGAACCTGAGGGCTCAGTGCAAACGAGAGACCGACCAAATTTCGAACCCATACTCGTGCAAGGAGCAAGCTGGTCAGCATCCAAAAACCTGCAAACACGAGGCTAGGTGCGATGAACACAAAAATTGCCAGGGCCAAACTCGGGTTAGAACTTAGTGTCACACCAAAGACGGATAACACCCAGTTGAATGGATCCGTCGGCAGACCAATCCCAGACAGGTAAGGAACTTGGGCCAGAGCCGTAGCCGACCAAATCGAGCCGAACGAATCGCCGATTGGAACCAGTCGCCCGGCATAGATTGCACCAACTGGCAAAAGTGACCAGCCAAAAATAAGCGGTACCAAGCCCAGCCAAACTGACCCGCTGGCGAATAGACCCTTGCCGGTCGACTCTCGGGCCTCAATTACGTACTCAAATTTGGCTTCTCGGCGCTTTTTTCTCTGAGCTCTTGTCGCCAGAAAATCTCTCAATGGCCGAATCTTTCCCAAGCTCCGAAGTTTCTTGCGAGCCCTAAGCCTTGAAGCAACGGTGAACCATGCCCAAAGCCAGGCAGCGAACTGACCAAAGATTCGCGATGGTTTTTTTGTGATCAGGTTTTGAGGGATCGAAATTAAAGCTACGAGCGGAAGAGCTAAATAGATAAGCGGTAGGAGCAGGGGCGGGGCAAGTATGCCGGCTAGATGAACGTGCGCTTTTGAAAGAGCTTGGGTTCGACTCCCGCCAAGCCACTTTCGAGTCCGTGCTTGCTGCATGGATAGACCCGCGTGCAAAACCCTGGCTCGTGGCTCTACTACCACTCGGAACCCAGCAACTCGAGCCTGCGCACAAAACTCTATGTCTTGGGCAAACAGCGGTGCGGTGTCATTCAGGCCACCGAGTTTCTGCCAGAGACCTCCCGCCACCAGCATTCCAGCCGTAGAAACTGCAAGAGTGTCTCTCGAGTCATCGTGCTGACCTTGGTCATATTGATTATCGACCAGTAGAAAAGGCTTACCCGTTGGAGTAACGGTGATTCCAAGCTGTTGAATCTGTATTTCATTTCCCCACTCCAAGAGCTTCGGTCCTACAATCGCGACCGAGGGGGACAACTCAGCCGCACTTGCAAGCATTTGAAGCGCTGTGGGTTCGGGGGCGGAATCGTCGTGGAGAATCCAAAGCCAACCGGGAACAACCTTTAGAGACTGGACGCCGGATTCAATCGCGGCACCTAGCTTGATGTCACCGGGCTCAACAACTGAAAACCCGAATTGCTTGGCTAGCGCAGAGCAGGCCGGGTCTGCACTGGTTTCAACAACAACAATTTGCTCAATCGCGTGGGTCTGAAGTGACAGCGCTTTGAGGGTGGTAGCTAAATAATCGACCGCCCCGTGTGAGACGACTACCGTCGCTACCGAGAGCGTTGACACGGGTTGTTAGGCGGACTTGCGCAGACGGCGACGTTCGCGCTCAGAAAGTCCGCCCCAAATACCGAATCGCTCGTCATTTTGTAGTGCGTACTCTAGGCACTGAGACCTAACCGAACATTGAGAGCAAATCTTTTTGGCGTCTCTAGTTGATCCGCCCTTTTCGGGGAAGAAAGCTTCCGGATCGGTTTGTGAGCAAAGAGCATCCTCTTGCCAGCCGAGGGGGTTTCCTTCAGAATCGCCATAGGCGCCGGCTACCCCGAGACGGAGCACATCTACGAACCAGTTGGTAGGCACTTGACCGCGCTGTTCCATGTTCATTCCCCTATCTCAATAAATCTATTGGTGTAATTACATCGTTGTAAGTATGTTGCTGTCAAGTCGAACTATTTGCCGAATTTCCCTTTTGTTCATAAACCCTCAAGGTAACCTTTAGGCATGAAGCTTCTTTTGACCGGGGGTGCTGGCTACATCGGCGCTCATGTTGCGACTCTGGCTGAACGCGAGGGTCACTCCGTAACGATCGTCGACGACCTGTCAACAGGCATTGCACGAAGGATTGCTTCCCCACTAGTGGACATTAACCTCGCCGCTGCGGATTCAGTTGAGAAGCTTTCGACGCTGATGGGAGAAACCGGATTCGACGCCGTCATTCACTTGGCGGCCAGAAAACAGGTCGGGCAGTCAGTAGAGATGCCCGAGCAATACTTTTTGGATAACATCGGCGGACTAGCTAATCTTCTGCTCGCAATGCGGGAACACGATGTCAAAAAATTGGTGTTTTCCTCCTCAGCTGCAACCTACGGAATGCCGAGCCTGGATTTAGTCGACGAAGACTACCCGGGCGTTCCAATAAACCCCTATGGACAGACCAAACTGGTCGGGGAATGGATGGTCAAAAACGCAGCTACCTGGGGCCTCAGGGGCGTAAACCTGCGGTATTTCAACGTGGCTGGGTCTGAGTCCAAAAAGCTCGCAGATACTGCCGAACTAAACCTAATTCCAATTGCCATAGCTCAGCTGAAGCGCGGAGAGCGGCCAATTGTCTTCGGAACCGACTACCCGACACCAGACGGCAGTTGCATAAGGGATTATGTTCACGTCGAGGATCTGGCAAAAGCCCATCTGATGGCCGTGAACTACCTAGATAGGCCTGTTCAGGAGTTTGCAACCTTCAATGTGGGAACAGGCCAAGGAGCATCAGTGCTCGAGGTTCTCGAGGAACTTAGACAAGCATCGGGGATTGAATTTGACGAAGTACTAGCCGACCGACGACCAGGTGACCCGCCCAGGTTGGTAGCCAACACAGACCGCATTGAAAAAGTGCTGGGGTTCAAGGCGTCGTTTGGCCTGAAAGAAATCGTAAAATCCGCATGGGATGCGGCTAACTAGGAACTTTTAGCACCTGACCGATTCGAATAAAATTCGAATTATTGATTCCATTTAGCTTGGCCAGAGCCGAAGAGGAAACTCCAAGCTTTCTGGAAATGCCCCAAATTGTGTCGCCGGAAACTACGGTGTAAGTTTTTTGCACTTCCGGCTCTTCTGGCTCCTGGGCTTGAGCAACATTCGTGTTGTCAGTCGAAGTTGGAATCTTTAGAAGTTGGCCAATTGAAATTCGGTTTGGGTTCGAGATTGAATTAAAGCTTTGCAGAGCCGAGCTGGAAATTCCAAACTTCGACGCTATGCGCAGAAGTGTGTCCCCTGACTGCACTCGGTATTCCACGACAGTCGCGGTCGGTTCTGGTTCAGGGGTTGGTTCCGGCTCCTCCGCGACATCCGGTGCCGGTGCCGGCTGGCTTGTTGTGCCTGACTTTGGAATTCTGATGAGCTGGCCAACCGAAATTAGGTTCGGATTCGAAATAGAGTTGTACGCCTGCAACGCAGCTGCAGTCACGGAAAATTTCGCTGCAATTTTGTTCAAACTATCGCCCGAAACAACTCGGTATTGGATCTCAGCATCCCCCTCGACCTCGGAATCAGCAACTGATTCCGTTGGTGAACCAGATCCTGGCTTCGGAGTACTTTCAGGGGTCGGTTCCGGCTCAACCTGAATGACTTCAGGGACCGTTCCCACAAAAGTAAGTTCGCCGAAATCTCCAGCCGGTATGCCCTCCAAGGACGCCAGCTCAACGGTTGCCGGGGCGGTTCCTGCAGTTGGTATCCGGTCGGAAAAGTAGTTGGTCGCCTGGATGTAGCCGGGACCATCGCCCCGAAGCCGCGCAAGGTGCTCCCAGGAAGAAACACGCTTCTTGGTGCCGTCCTGAATCAAGTAAATAATTCCGCTATTTGTCCGAATAAACTGCCCGACCGAGCGGGTTGAAAGCTGAAGGGCAGCGCAGGTGATCGTGGAAAGTGGGTAGACACTGCCTGGGAACTCTGCGGCAGCTCCCGGCGAAGTCGGGTAGAGAATTCCGCGATCCAACAGGTAGACCGCACCGTTGCACTGAACCTTGCCGGAAGTAAATCCGGTCCGAGTTTCAAGGCCAGCAAGATCAGAGCTACTGATGGTGAAAGTCTTAGATTTCGAAACGCTAGTCGCCTGAGCGGAAGATGCCAGCTTGATTTTATTTGTCAGATCGTCCACCAAATAAAGAGTTGAGGAGGAACTCGACTTCACTATCGCGCCAGGCGCAATAGCCTCTCCCACTTTCTCAACCGCGTTGATTGCGGACTGCGGCAACTCGATCACTTTTGGCTGACCTATTAGGGACAGGAACATCCCAATCATGTTCTTGTCGCTGGATATTCTTCGCTCCGCTGACTGAACGAAGTAAGAAAACTTGTTGCCTGCGGAGGTAACAACAGCCGGAGCGGCCAGCGCTGCATTGACGGTTGGCATTTTGGCCAAGAAGGCCTCGGAAACAGTAACTATTTGATCGGTCCAGTTTTCAGGATCCGTCACTGGAAGCTTTCCGGCGGATGTGATCACAAAGGCTTGGCCGGACTCGCTGGCGACAAATCCCCTGATCTGATCTGGGACCAGCGTTGACTCAATCGCTTGAAAATCAATCGCCGAAGGCGCCTGATCAAACCACTTGGCAAGTCCAGTCGAAGTAAGCAGGGAAGAATTTAGAAGGTAAGTCTTGCCCCCGGACGCGATGGCCATTTGTGCGCTGCCAGCGACGGTAAACATGACCGACTCGGATGCCAACGCGGCTCCGGGTGAGACTGAAACCAGTTGTTCTATGGTCATTGGAGTCGCGCTTATTGCCTGTCCGCCAACGGTCTGTAATGCAAGATCATCCACCACCACTCGAGAGCTAGCGTTCTCGATCCAGTAGCGGTTCCCATCCTCGGTCTGAACCAAGCGAGTAAGAGCGCCACCGTCGACAAAGGTATTGAGCTGAAGGGAACTTAGTGCGATAGTGATGTCGCAATTTGCGCCAAACTGAACCGCTATCTGGCAATCCGCCACCGAGTACCTAATGCCATCCACTAGTAAGAATTTCGCTCCCGAATCGGAATCCGAGACAAGCTGCGTGGCCTCACCGCTAGTCGTAAAGCTCTCCAAGTAAGCAGAAGAGATTTCGCCGATAGGCCCCAGCGGTCTCAGTGCCGCAAGCAGCCTAGAGTCGCTAACCAAGAATTTCTTGTCGTTCACGATCAAGAATGTCTCTGTCCCAGCGGCCTGCAGAAGATATCCGCCACCAATGGGTGAGCCAAACCAGTCGTGGTAGTAGCGCCAGAAGTTTCTGTTGCCGTAGGCAGAACAGCTGTCGCCCGACCCATACAGGTTGTCCAGAGCAGCTTGGTTGGGGGTGTAAGGCGTGTAGTAATAGAGGTTCGCTGTTGCCTGGTTTTTCAGCTCAAAGCTCTTGGTTCCACAAGATGACTTGGGATTGTAGCGCATTGAAACAGTGCGTCCTGGCTTCCAGTAGGTAAAGGAGCCCTCTGGGTTTCCATACCATCGAAGCTGTTTAGCCGCTCGATAGAGCTGGTTGAATAGCCCAACGTAGACTTGTCCACAAATTCCTGGATCAGAATCTGGGCAACCAAAACCCATTGCCGCGCGGTACATGTACGAGGTTGGTTTAGTAGAAGTAACTAATCCCTGCTCCTTCTGAAGCTTGGTGATCAAAACTTTTGGGTTAATTCCACAGGCCACGGCAACCGCGTAGATAACCTCGGCAGCACTAGCCGCGGGGTTTGCAGGAATAGCCGAACAAGGTCCGACCTCGATCGAAGTACTGGCTGGACTGTCTGGGATCTCAGTCTTGATGCTCTTTAGGCAATCTATGGCAGGGTCAGTGGATCTACAGTCGACGACTCTGGAATCCAAAAACTGCTGAATGTCGGCCACCGACATGGAGCCGAAATCAAAAAATACACTGTCGCTAATGATTAGTCCCGGATCAAAGGCGCTGCCCGGGGGTGCAGCCTGAGCTGGGGCGACAGCAATCGGCATAGCGACTAGCCCAAAAATAGCCATAAGGGAGGCAGTAAATAGCCCAACGAGCTTTTTGAACACTATGGAATCACCACCGAGTTAGCGGCAGATGTGCCGAGGTGAAATTCTGACTCATATTTGACGGTCACGATTCCAGAACCAGAGGGCAGCTCAGAAAGCGGAAATTCGATTGGGAAGCATTGGGTGTAGTCCGAGGCCGACTGGGCTGAAACCTTGACGGTTTTTTCAATGTCCGATCCGATAAATCTCATGGTGCAGGTACCACTGGACTCGGTAATGCCCGGCACCTGTGCTACAACTTCAAGCATCCCGGTGTCGGAATAGGCTTCGGCAATCAAGATCACCACGTCGACGGGCAGCTGGTTTACGACCGGTTCTGAAGTTTCGGTCTCCTCGGGGGTCGCTGAGGCTGTTGGTTCTTCCGAAGCTTCCGGTTCAGCCGAAGGCTCTGTTTCCTGATTGGTCTCAATTGTCACTGCAGGCTCTTCAGGTAAAGCCGTGGCACCCCAATTTGGGTAGAAAACACCGCAACCGGAAAGCACCAGGGAAGCAAAAATCAGGCTTGCACCAACAAATAATTTGCGCATAGCTAACCTCCCAGACACCTTCAACCTTAGGTTGAGATGCTCCAAATAGGCTGAGCGTTATCGCGTTTTGAGCAAATGTAAATCGGCTGAGAATTAGCTGATTAGAGGCTTTTTTTCAAGCTTTGATTCTTTTGCTCAACCTGATCTGCGATCGATGCTCGGTACGCATCAAGCTTTGCTCCTAATGCTGGTGTAGACACAGCCAAAATTCTTAGGGCAAGCAGGCCTGCATTTTTGCCTCCGTCAATCGAGACGGTAGCTACTGGAACCCCGGCCGGCATCTGAACGATGGATAGCAGCGAGTCCATGCCATCTAGGTTCCCCAAACTAACCGGTACGCCGATTACTGGAAGTGAGGTCATCGAGGCAATCATGCCGGGTAGATGGGCGGCACCTCCGGCACCCGCGATAATAACTTTGATGCCGCTATTGCTCGCGTTCTTAGCCCAGGCGAGCATCTTTTCAGGCGTCCTGTGTGCGCTGAGAACCTCTACTTGAGCGTCAAGGCCAAACTCCACAACTACGCTGTTCGCCTGCTCCATGATTCGCCAATCCGAATCCGATCCCATAACTATCGCGATTTCTGCCATGTAGTTTTCTCCCTAGCTCTTTACTTTATGCGCTAATCGGCTTTATACAGAAGTTCTGCGGCTTCGTGACAAGCCGCCAATAGCTCACGATGATTTTGACCCAAAGCAGTGACGTGCCCCATTTTTCGACCCTGACGTGGTGCCTTTTGGTAGGAGTGAAATTTTAGATGCGGAAACTTCGCCATTGCGACGGCAAAGTTTTCAACCAGTGTGTTTTTGGAGTCAACGCCAAGTAGGTTGACCATCACTGAGCCGCCAGCCACCAACTCCGTATCTCCTAGGGGGAGATCCAATACCGCCCTTAGATGCTGTTCAAATTGACTGGTTTTAGAACCCTCAATTGAGAAATGACCGGAATTATGGGGGCGCATTGCCAGCTCGTTTACCAAGAGTTCCCCGCTTGCGGTTTCGAACATTTCTACTGCCATCACTCCGACAACCCCTAAGCCTTGGGCAATCTGGTTTGCTATTTCCTTCGCACCCAAGCTGTCCACAGGACCCGGGGCGGGAGCAATAACTTCCAAGCAGACACCGTTTTTCTGAACAGTCTGGACGGTGTCCCAGGATCGCAGTTCTCCCGATGGGTTTCGCGAAATTAGCTGCGCGAGCTCTCGAACAAATGGCACCTTTTGTTCGCAGAGCAAAGCCCCGCCAAACTGCTCAATATCTTTTAGCCAATCGGAGACCTCAGATATTTGGCTGATGACCCTCACGCCCTTGCCGTCGTAGCCACCGATTGGGGTTTTCACGACAATCTCCGGGCCATTGGCCTCGATGAATTTGTCGATATCTGCGGCGGTCCTGGCCGCCGCCCAAATCGGCACCGGAAGTCCCAAGTCAGTAAGGGCGGTCCTCATGGCCAGCTTATTTTGAGCAAAATGCAAGGAGGCCGGCCCCGGCCTGACTTTTACACCCGTAGCGACTAGTTTTTCCAACACTCCTGTCGGAACATGCTCGTGATCGAATGTTATGACATCCACCGTCGCGGCAAATCTGGCTAGTTGATCAAAATCCGTGTAATCACCAACTTGAGTGGTTGCGTAGTGAGCGGATGAGCCCTCTTGCTCCGCAAAAACTTTTAGTTCCACACCCATTGCTATTGCAGCCGGTTGCATCATTCTGGCAAGCTGACCGCCGCCTATTACTCCGACCGTTGGCATATCTCTCCCACCTAATTAACTCTAGTTTCGCAGATGCCAAACGTCAGCCGCTGCCAAAGCCACCGGTTCCGGGGTTTCAATAATCAACCTTCCGGTTTCATCAATTGCGACAGCGACCCCATATAAGTTCTTACCGCCTGGCAATTCAGCTCTGACCCTTGTGCCCAAAGTCCCGCAGCGAGTCAGAAGCTCGGCCTGAAATTGGGCGATGGCGGTTTCGGGGTCTTCGGTAAGTCGAGACCAGTAGCTTTTTAGTTCAGCTGCGATCGCAAAGAGCAATTCAGCCTTCTCCATTTTTAGCCCGAGCTCCTCTAGCGACGTTGCAGTGTCCGGGGAGTGTTCCTGCGGCTTGATGTTTATTCCGATGCCCAAGACCACGGTATTTATATCAACCATTTCGGCCAAGATTCCAGAGAGTTTCTTGCCGTCAACCAACAGATCGTTTGGCCACTTTAAGCTGACGATCAGTCCGTGTTTTTCCAGAGCCGAACCAAGAGCAAGACCAGCCATGATTGTTATCCAGTCGGTCTGACGCTGGTTTGTGGGTCTAAGCAATATTGAAACGGCCAGCGACTTCCCGGCTTCGGTCACCCAGTTTCGACCCAGCCGCCCTAGTCCTGCAGTCTGCTTATCAGCGGTGACTGCGAAAAATTCCGGGGTATCGGAGTCAAGTCGACGCAAGAGTTCTTTATTGGTCGAATCAACCTCCGCAAGCTCGACAAGACCGGCGAACTGCCCCTTAGAAATTGAAGAATCCATTCCCTAGATGATATCGCACTGTGACTATTTGTAGGTATCAGAGACACAACCACTAGTTTCGTTGTATGAACTATGCAAGATAGGTTCGTTCAAGACCGATAAAGTTAGGCAGACGCAAAGGGGCACACGTGGCTGAGAAACCAGATCTATCTACCACCGCAGGGAAGTTGGCTGACCTCCGTCAGCGCTACCACGAGGCAGTACAGGCCTCTGGCGAGGCTGCTGCAGTCAAGCAGCACGCGAAGGGTAAGAACACCGCGCGTGAGCGAATCGAAATGCTTCTTGACCCGGGCTCATTTGTTGAGCTGGACGAATATGTCAGACACCGCTCGACTGCCTTTGGCATGGATTCAAAGCGACCCTACGGAGACTCAGTTGTAACCGGAGTAGGAACAATTCACTCCCGTCAAGTGGCGGTTTATTCTCAGGACTTCACTGTTTTCGGCGGTTCACTCGGTGAGACGGCTGGGAACAAGATCATCAAGGTGATGGAGCTTGCGATAAAGACCGGTGTGCCCTTGATTGGAATACTGGACTCGGGTGGAGCCAGAATTCAAGAGGGCGTAATTGCCCTGGGCAAATACGGCGAGATTTTTCGACTAAACACAATGGCCTCTGGGGTAATCCCCCAGATTTCTCTTGTCATGGGGCCGGCTGCGGGTGGAGCGGTTTATTCACCCGCGCTCACTGACTTTGTGATCATGGTCGATAAAACGTCCAACATGTTTGTAACGGGCCCCGATGTAATCAAAACTGTGACCGGTGAAGATGTTGGGATGGAAGAGCTCGGTGGCGCCAGAACTCATAATGAAACCTCTGGAGTTGCTCATTACTTAGCTGACAACGAGCAAGACGCAATCGACTTCGTGCAGTCACTTGTCGGCTACCTGCCGGAAAACAACCTCTCCGAATCGGTGACCTACCAATCCGAGTCCGAACTTGAAATCACCGAAGCAGACCGACGTCTGAACCAGGTGATCCCTGACAGCCCAAATCAGCCATATGACATGAAGGTAATTATTGAGTCCCTGGTCGATGAGGGCGAATTCTTGGAAATTCAGCCGCTCTTCGCCCCCAACATTCTCATTGGCTTTGCGCGCATTGACGGCAACTCAGTTGGCATAGTTGCAAACCAACCGATGCAAATGGCTGGAACCTTGAACATTGATGCCGGTGAAAAAGCGGCCAGGTTCGTAAGATTTTGCGATGCTTTCTCGATCCCAATCCTTACCTTGGTTGACGTGCCCGGTTACCTACCTGGAACCGATCAAGAGTGGGCTGGTGTCATTAGGCGAGGTGCGAAGCTGCTCTACGCATATGCCGAGGCAACGGTTCCGCTAGTAACAGTCATCACCAGGAAGGCCTATGGCGGGGCTTACATCGTCATGGGTTCAAAGCAGCTCGGTGCTGATATAAACCTTGCTTGGCCAACGGCAGAGATTGCTGTCATGGGCGGTCAGGGTGCCGTGAACATTCTGTTTAGAGACAAGATCAAAGAGGCCGAAGAGCAAGGTTTAGATATTGCCCAGGTGCGAGACCAACTTGCCAAGGAATACACCTACAACGTTGCCAACCCATTCCTGGCAGCAGAGCGCGGTGAACTGGATGGCATTATCGAACCGGCCGCTACTAGATCCGCCATCGTTAGAGCGCTAAGAGCTCTAAAAACAAAGCGAGCAAACCTGCCTCCCAAGAAGCACGGAAACATCCCACTCTGATGCGCCAATATTCCGAACCCGAAATACAAGCTCTCATCGAAGCTAAAGGGGGCGACGAGCATGATCAAGCTGCGGCGATAGCTGTTGTGACTCAGTCGATTATCGAATCAAGACGCCTAGGTCGGATTGCAACAGGGACACCAAAATC
>ERZ887851.692-NODE-692-length-32402-cov-24.481281_pt1 | contig 32402 bp, 30 predicted proteins | sample MGYA00521100_ERZ887851 | MGnify/ENA primary metagenome ERZ887851 (study PRJEB32303, sample SAMEA104408602) | aquatic metagenome | biome: Brackish water; feature: Pelagic; material: water | place: Baltic Sea | collected 2014-06-06T16:11:00 | depth 11,444 m ... | reverse complement strand
TGCCGTAGCCGCCAAGGTGTTGGCTAAGAGCGACACATTTCACCCAAAGGAAGCACACCACCCTGCAATGAGGCCTGACGCGTTCAGCACACTGATTGGCGCTTTTTGCCCAGCGCTTATCTTTTACATTCAGCAGAATAACTCAGCTGGTCACTTTACGGAGGCCCTTCGTAGCCTTGGTGAGTTTGGTAAAGGATTGAGCCGTCTACCAGCACTACAAAATTGGCGAGTGAAGCCACAGCGCTGTTGGAACTTTCTATTCCTACGCGTGACCAACTACGCAACCACCACCCCTATTCCGGGTTGGCCAGTGGATTGACGTTTAATGACAATGCACTGAAGACTTGTCTTTACGATAATGTCATTAGCCAAGGAGAGGCCACCATGAAATCAATACGTTTAAACGCATTCATTTTCGCAACTGCATCTATCGTCATGCTTTTAATGGCCGTGGAGAGTGGGGCAGCGCAAGAGAGGGCTTTAGCGTGCAAAGGGACGGGGCACGAAGGCGCGGCAAAGGTTTGTTTATGGGGTAATAAGTAGCTACTGGATCGATCTTCAGCGGCTATTTTTAAATCTACGAAGAGTATTAAGACTCGTACATTGGGTGATTATGGATGGAGGAATAGACTGCTAGATGACTTTGCAATCGTCACGAGCGTTAAGCAACGCGACGGGGCTATTTAGCCTACCGGTAAAAGGTGAGCTCAATGCCTTAGGCATGTGTCACCCCGCTAAAGAAAATTGTTTCTGATCAGCTATGACTAACCCGCAGCCAAAGTCTTCCAACTGGTCAGTCCTCGACGAAAGCGGCAGGCATGTCGGCGATATTATCCGTCAACATGGATCGACGCTGTGGAGCCTTCAGCGCCTTGGTATGGATCGCCCGTTTAAGCGGGATATTCCCTCACTGGACGCGGCAAAAGCATTGGCCGCTGCATACCCGCAGGTTTGGGCGGGCAGGAATTTTAAGCTGAGCCAGTCGCTCAAAGCTTACGCGTTTTGGGTAGCCCTGCTCGCGGCCTTCGCCGTCGCAGTTCACTTTGTTGCGGTGAGCTAACGGTTCCTAAGAAAACAAGCTTAGAAATTGATACCAACAGTGACACCAACTACGGCGACTATGTCATCAGCCACGAAATCCACCATTGCGTGGGGCGCAACGATTAAATCATCAACTTCAAACTCATATAAAACTCCCGTACGAAACAAAAATTCGCTCTTAGTTTCCACATCATTCCCCTGCTTACCCCACTCAACACCGGGTCCAGCATAAACGGCCCATCGATTCAGACGGTAACCCAGGGTTAAGGCTGCAATGCTAAAGTCTAAATCACCGAAGACATGCTCTATTGCGGGTGTAATAAACCACTCCGCACTGAGACGACGCTCGTACTCCACGCCCAGCGTACTTGCTCCCTGACGACGGCCCTCACTCGTTACGCCAAGAAAGGCCGAAACGCTATTTAAGTGATGGCCTGGTTCGGCACCCTTGACTGGAGCGGTAAGCGCCAAGCTGATCAATGCTAAAATCGCTGCGTTTCTCATGGGCTGTTTCCGATCTAGGGCTCATGAGTCTATACGGGAGGTACGATTAGGTTTTTAGCAAAAAGCGTCAACGATAGGTGCGCCCTGCTAGAAACTCACGAGAACGCGTGGCTCAAGTGATTGTTAGTGACAGTTGATGCAGCCGCACAAGGGATAAAAAGGTACTGACAGGGGCTTTGGCTATACCCCCCCCGGCTGCCTAACCAGAGGCCTCAATGAGTGCATCGGTGTCACCTTGTGATCCCGTTAAAGATTGCAGGTCCGTAACATCAGTAACCGCGTCTTTTGCATTGCTTCTTGTGAAAATACTTTGCGATACGTTTGAGGCATAGTAGCGCGCGGCCTGCCGCTTATAGTCCAACACGTCACTATCAGCATTCCCATTTGCTTTCGCGCCAGTGATGAGTAGCACAACCATTTCGGATTCGGTAACGCGACCGCTGGTGAGGTCTAATGACCAGTAAGCAACGTCGGAGTTGGTCGCAGCACGAGCGAATAAATTTAGATACATCGCCCTCACAATATTTTCGGCGCCCGATTGTGTAAGACCATTATTGGTGCCGATGCCCAATGCCCACTCAGCACCAAGCGTCATATCATTGGTAAGCTTTTTCAGCGCGACCCCAGAGTTCTTTCCGGCAGCGACTGCGTCGTCGAGTTCTGATGCCCAATACACCAACCCATTGGGGTCAGGCGCGCGGCCATGTAAGCCGATGTAGGCCTCACTTATTTCATTTAAAGAGCTTTCTGAAGTAAAGCTAGCGTCTGCTACGAAGCTGGCCACCGCCCAGCAGTCTCCGTAAAGAGGTTCCGCTGTATACACGTTGTAATGCAGCGACCCAGGACAAGTTCCGGTTACTTCATCCAGCTTGTGGCCCTCGGCTGGTTGAAACGTGATCTCTACCTCAGCATCTACTCTTACGTGCATCGAGGGATAACCAACGACTGAGCCACCGGCTCCAGCCGCAGCTCGGACTATGCCGTAGTCGCCATCGTAGTCATCGTCGAAGAGGATGTGTGTGCCTTCTACTTCTTCACCCGTCTCAGGGTTCTTGTAGGTAAAAAAGGCTTCAGTGATTGCTGAGCCAAACGGCTGATCAACCCCTTCACCACAATAGCCCCGGCCTGAGTACCCACCGGCTGGTAAAACAAACTCACCGGCTTCAAATGTGCCAGTAAAGTAGCTTGAGCCGTCTACTCGCAGAAACGTTTGCGACATCACCTCGACAGCATACTGTGAGGCGTTAGTCATGTTTATTCCTTGATAAGGCGTTCCATCTTCACAAGAGGAATATACGGGTACTTCTTGAATGGCGGCATAGTCGAACCCTGAGCCTTCATAACCAGCAACAATAAATTTTGTGTTGGTCAGTGTTCGTTTGTTATCTGCTGAATCAGAGTACGCAGGTGACACACCACAGGGGTAACCAAGGCAGTCGCTGTCGGGATTAGAAAATAAGGCGATGGTTTCCTCAAAACCATCTCTGTAGCTACCCATTATCGTGTTGAATACTGCGGATCGTCCCGCACCGTAGCTGTAGTTGTAGGCTCCACCCGCAGAGGTATTATCGTCACCTCGGTGGTGCGCAGCGCCCATGTTGTGACCTATTTCGTGGGTGAAAGCGTCTTCGCTACAGTAACTTCCAAATCCCTCTTGGGGCTTCCACTCTGTAATGCCGTTTGTTTCCTCACGATAACCCAAGCCTCCGTAGATACTGTAAGACGCTCGGCCACAATTTGGCAGCTCATCCTCTTCTGCCTTATCAACTCTTACGACATGAACGAGGTCAGCATTGAGTGCGGTCCTGTCATCATCGGCCAGCGTGAAGGGGGCTTCTCTGTTTCTCAGTAAATCCAAAACAGCAGTATTGTCCTGAGCACTGCTTATCTCAACTGGTATTAGCCCAGCAAGGTTAAGGTTTAATGCGATTCCGGTTCTAGCGTAGGCTAGGTTGCTGTATTCAAACAGGTAGTCGACCGTGGCTTCTGGGGTAGCCATTTTGCTGTCGTAGTAGACCAACACATCAATCTCGCTATCAGCGTTATACACCGGGTAAACCGTTCCAGCGCCCGCAGCTGAAGTTGTGATTTTGCCCTGCTTATAGAGTGAGCGAGTTTTAACATCGATTGGATTAAGTTCGATTAATTGCCTGCCTGAATCTGACCGACGAAGCTCTGGAGCGACGCCAGCTTTATCAATAGGGCTTGGCAACGCTGAATAGTCTCGCTGCTGTAATGTGGGAGATCCGTCCTTAGAGAGGATTCTGTAAAAGTCAGGCCCTTCGGCCAATGAACCTTGCAGCTGACCGTCTGCAGTGATGACTAGCACGAAAGTACCTTTGTTCTCTGTAGTGCCTGATAGAGAACGGTTACCTGCGGAAGAAAGTTTAGACCGCGCAATCGTAACGTCATACGTGCGGCCACGACCATTTGAAATCTGCAGCACCTCACCCACGTGGAACACCTCGCTATACAGTTCGGCGGCCGAGAGATTACGTCCCCCATCCAAAGCGAAGGTCACGGATGTCTCTGCCTTCGCGAGCGAAGCAACCATCATCAAAAAAAATACAGGCCATAAACTCGAAAGTCCCGACACGCTCAGTTTCCGTCTCAGCAGTGGAGAAGGTTAAAAATACTAATGAATGTCATTGTGATAAGCAATATTCTTGAGTTCCCAAGGTGACGATTGGCATTAACCGCCAAGTGATAGGCAGGTGGCGATAATTTCACGGCAAAAAAAGACCGCACGAGGCGGGCAACGGACGCTCTAACTTTGGATGCGTCCATTATTGAGTGGCCGGCTGTTTGAGGATTGGCAGGTAGCGTCAATGTATGTGCTGACAGCGACTACTAACGGCTGCAGTTGCACCGTCTATTTTTGCAAGGGTGGCTTGTAATACACCAACTCATCCTTTGATGTTAATGATAGTCATTCGCACCCAAGGTGTGCTGAGTGCCAACAATTAATCTTAATCATGTATAGATTCATAAGGAGGGTTAACGACATGAAAGAGGTCTTTTGGGGTATGTTTTTGCTGATCTCTCCGGCAACACTTGCGGGTGCTGATTGCGCCGAATATGCGCTGGTAGAACATAGCGCTGCTAGAGCTGTATCGGACGTTTTTAGCTGTAAAATTACGTTATTTCGTAGAGGTGGCTTGCTTTCTGTGGACTCCCAGAGAAGAGGGAGTGGTACCGGAGGACGGACTCGAACCGTCAAGCTTTTAAGGGCGGGGGATTTTGAATCCCCTGTGTCTACCAATTCCACCACACCGGCTTAAATCAAGCGGACGGAGTATAGCAAGGCCAGAGCAAACGGCAATAATTTGCTGCGCAGGATGCGTTATTGCGTTATTCTCTCCCGCGAATCGGATAGCCAGCGTTATAAAAGCATCCGCGACTGAGTATCTCGAGGGGAGAAAAGACATGGCGATGAACCTAATTAAAAAAACCAATGAGTACAAAATCTTCAAGCGCGGCGACGAGCGATTTGCTGTTCAGGATGCGACGGGCAAGCCAGTCAATGGCGAGGAAAAGGTCAATATCCTGCTTGCAGAAGAACTCATTAAGGTAACTCTACCCGGCGCTGCGCCCGCGGAAGAAGCGACAGTTGAAGAGGCTTCCGCTGAAGATGAAGCGCCGGCTGAGGCAACTGACGAAGAAGAGGCCACAGACGCTTAATTGCAGGGCCTTTCTGGAAAACCGGCTGTTGCCGGTTTTTTTGTGCCCAAATTTGCAGGAGCCCAGAGCGACAAGCTATGCGCCGACAGGATTTTTACTACGATCTCCCTGAGGAATTAATTGCTCAGGCCCCACTGTCTCAACGCACGGGTTCACGGCTGCTCGTGCTCGATGGGGAAACTGGCGATATAGAGCACAGTCAGTTCAGTAGTGTAATCGATCGCCTTGAGCCTAATGATTTGTTGGTTTTCAACAATACGCGAGTTATTCCAGCTCGGCTGTATGGTGTTAAACAGACCGGTGGCCGCACTGAAATATTGATTGAACGCTTTCTAGATAACGGCTCTGCGCTGGCGCACGTCAGGGCCAGCAAGTCACCTAAACCCGGCACAGCTATTTTAATCACCCCTGACGAAGTATCTGATGCCACCGAATTTTCAGCTCGAGTGGAAGGTCGGCGAGGTGCCTTGTTTGAATTGGTTGTCGATTCGGTTTCCTGGGCAGAAATTCTAAAGACCTTTGGGCATATGCCTTTGCCACCTTATATCGAGCGGCCCGACGATGCTGAAGATCGTGAGCGGTATCAGACCGTATTCGCGCGACGAGATGGTGCCGTCGCGGCACCTACTGCAGGCCTTCATTTTGACGCGCACATGATCGAGGATATTCGGTCGCGGGGTGTTAAAACAGCTGAGGTTACCTTACATGTTGGGGCCGGCACATTTCAGCCTGTCCGGGCTGAAAATATTTCCGAGCATCATATGCATAGTGAGTGGTTGGAGGTGAATGAAGACGTCGTGGCGGCCGTTCAACGCTGCCGAGATTGTAAAGGCCGGGTGGTGGCCGTGGGTACTACGGCCGTGCGATCTCTGGAAACAGCAGCCCGTGGTGGCACGCTAAAAACCTTCTCGGGTGACAGCGATATATTTCTTTATCCGGGTCAGCCCTTTAACGTCGTTGATGCCATGGTGACTAACTTTCATCTTCCCGAGTCGACTTTAATCATGCTGGTGGCGGCGTTTGCAGGCCACGAAAATACCATGGCGGCCTATCAGCAGGCTGTCGACCAGCGTTATCGCTTTTTTAGTTATGGTGATGCCATGTTCGTGACGGCTAATCCTGCCAGCAGATCCGGAGTTCAAGGCAAGCAATGAAATTTGATATTCAAGCCCGAGATGGGCAGGCCCGCAGCGGTGAGCTGACGTTTGACCGGGGCAGTGTGGCAACACCCGCTTTTATGCCGGTGGGAACATACGGCACTGTTAAAGGCATGTTGCCCCGGGATATCGAGGCGATTGGCGCAGATATTATCTTGGGCAATACGTTTCATCTCTGGTTGAGGCCCGGCACTGAGGTTATTCAGCATCACGGAGACCTCCATGACTTCATGGGATGGCAGAAACCTATATTGACGGATTCTGGTGGATTTCAAGTCTTCAGTCTGGGCGAGATGCGTAAGGTTGAGGAGCGTGGCGTTACTTTCCGTTCTCCCGTTAATGGCGATCGAGTGTTCTTAGACCCTGAGACCTCGATGGCCATTCAGCGGCAGCTGGGTAGTGACATTGTTATGATTTTCGATGAGTGCACACCCTTTCCCGCAACCGAGGCAGAGGCAGAGCAATCAATGAGGCTATCATTACGCTGGGCTGCTAGGAGCAAGGCGGCACATGGTGACAGCCCAGCGGCGCTATTTGGGATTGTCCAGGGCGGCATGTACGAATCTCTGCGTTTAGAGTCCATGTCGGGCTTGGTGGATCTCGATTTTGACGGCTACGCTATTGGCGGGTTGTCAGTGGGGGAGCCCAAGGAAGACATGCTGCGGGTGCTGGATGGTGTGGCTTCTGAGCTACCTGCAGAAAAGCCACGGTATTTGATGGGCGTAGGCACACCGGCTGATCTGCTTGAGGGCGTTATGCGGGGCGTAGATATGTTTGATTGTGTGATGCCCACACGCAACGCGCGCAATGGCCACCTGTTTACTCACCAAGGGGCGATTAAATTACGCAATGCACGGCATAAGGACAGCACGGAGCCTGTTGATCGGTCCTGCGATTGCTACACCTGTCAAAACTTTACTCGGGCTTATTTGCATCATCTCGACAAATGTAACGAGATATTGGGGTCGCAGCTCAACACCATTCACAATCTGCGTTTCTACCAGAAGCATATGGCGGATATCCGTCAGGCTATACATGATGGAGATTTGTCAGGGTTTGCGGATGATTTTTACCGTAGGCAATCCAATCCCGAACCTTGATGCGTACACGAAGCAATTACTGAAGGTGTCCGGTGTGTCCATGGAAATACCAACCCCTGCATCCCCTTGCGTGTCTATCTGTGCTCTCGATGCTGAAGGCACCTGCCTAGGATGCTTCCGTACGGGCGATGAAATTACGGACTGGTTTATCGCCGACGATGCGCGTAAACGTGAAATTCTGCGAAACGCCGAAGTTCGGCGAAATGAGGCCAGTACTATCCGGCTACTGTAGCCATGGCTGTGCTGGGGTTACCCGGTCTGGTCTAAAAGCCCCGCCCCGGCGGTAATACGGTTCGGCTTTTCTCCCCAAATGAAGGGCTGATCAATCTGAAGGTGTCGGCTCGGGATTCTCGATAGGAATGATTTTTACTTTGCTGAGCGTTCGACCTTCGATTGCCAGCACTTGAATAAGATAGCCAGGAATCTGCACGGCAACTTCTCCCGCAGGAAACGCTTCTAAAGCTTCCAGCGCGAGTCCGCTGATGGTCTTAGGTCCATCTGTCGGTAATGACCAATTTCGATGCCGGTTGAGTTCACGTATGTGCACCGTTCCTGAGCACACGGTTCCGCCGTCAGCATGGGTATGCATCTCTTCGCTATCTTCTACGAGATTAGAAGTAAACTCGCCGACAATCTCTTCAAGTATATCTTCAAGCGTGACCAGACCTAGAAGGTCACCATATTCATCGACGATAATACCTAACCGCAATTTTTTGAGCTGAAACTGTCGCAGTTGTGTGTGTAGCGGCGTATTTTCGGGCACAAAGTAGGGCGCCTTTAGCTCTTTCTTCAGCCTATCTCGAGACAGCCCATCTACTGACAGGACGCGAGATAAGTCGCGCATATGCAAAATGCCCTGAATGTTATTGATATCTTCATGCCACACGGGAAGCAAAGTGTGGGTGCTGCTTTGTAGGTGATCGAGGATGGTTTCATCGCTGTCATCAAGATCGATGCCGAAGACTTCGCTGCGTGGCACCATAATATCGTCAACGGTGACCTGCTCAAGATCGAGAATATTGGTCAGCATGCGTCGATGGCGGCTGGGAATCATGGTGCCCGATTCTGTCACAATGGTCCTCAGCTCTTCTTGAGACAGTGCCTCATCATTTTGTGAATCGGGACTAAAACCCATCAATTTAAGTAGACCGTTCGTAACGCTGTTAATGGCCCAAACCAGCGGCCTAAATAGCTTTAGCAAGGGCAGCAATATAAGGCTGAAGGGAAAGGCCAGCTTTTCTGGATGCAGCGCTGCTACGGTTTTTGGCGTGATCTCTGCAAATATGAGGACGATAAGCGTCAGCGCGATCGTTGCGACGGCGATCCCCGCATCGCCGTAAAGGCGTATGGCGATGACGGTTGCAATCGCAGACGCCAATATGTTGACCAGATTGTTGCCAATTAAAATGATACTGATCAGTTGATCAGGACGTTCTAACAGCTTGCTGGCTCTGCGCGCCCCTTTGTGGCCGCTGCCCATTAAGTGTTTTAAGCGGTAGCGGTTAAGCGACAGCATGCTGGTTTCCGAGCTCGAAAAAAAAGCCGAGATCACAATCAGAGCAGCGAGTAGTGTAAAAAGAAGTCCCAGCGGGGCGTCGTTCAAAGGGGCCAGTCAATCAGCAGTTAGGCCCCCCATGTTGGAGAAAAACCGGGCCGCTGACAAGCACTTCGGTGCTCGATAGGCCTTTGTCGGTTATAGCAGCAGCTCAACGACCAGCTTGGAGCCAAAGAAACCAATTGCCATGAGGCTATAGCCCAAAAACACAAGCGATAGGGCGGTGCTAATTCTTAGACCACGCTGCCAGTGAACGATTAGGGTCATTGTCAGCAGTGCCCATGACAGCGTTGTCAGAACGGTTTTGTGCACCAGTTGTTGGCCCAGAAGGTCATCAACAAACAGGCCTCCCGATACGACTGCCACCGTCAGCCACAGCACTCCGGCAGCTAGGAGCTCAAAGAACATTTGCCCCATAGTGTCCAGAGCGGGAAGCAAGCGCACAATACCGCGGGTGTTGTGGCTACGTAAGCGTTGGGTTTGTACCGAGAGCAAGGCGCCTTGCAATGAGGTTAAGGTGAGCACCCCAAAGGCCAGTAGCGAGCTTACGATATGAGCCAACAGGCCACTCTCAATGCCTGCCAACGGTTGACCGGTGGGCGGGGCAAAAGCGCTCACTAAAACGGCTAGTGCTGAAAAAGGAAACGTTGCAATGATCACCATTTGCAAAGGACGAACGAGCAGGCTCACAACACTGATCATGCCCATAATCAGAAATATGAGTGACGAGATCTTGTAAAACCCCAGATCGAGTACGCCTTTTTGTAGGTCTATGGTGAAGATCGCGAGGTGACAAGATACCGCCAGAATCGCCAGCGCGGTCACATCCCAAGGTGCCCGGTGACGCCTGCCGTCGAGGGTTAACAGTTGTCTTGCAGCTGCGCCCACATAAACCAGTGCGGTCGTGACCGCGAGTGCAGACTGGAGTAGATCGGGAGTGGTGGTCAAAAAATCCTCGCTATGTGCTGTCTTGGTGATTGGGTGCTTTTGTTTCAGCACGTATACTACGCCCTTTATCACCGTTTGAGGCGTCTCTTAGGACGCAATTCGAGGTTCCATGTTTGAAGGATTAAGTGATCGTCTGTCGGCCAGCCTAAAAAGTATGTCTGGCAAGTCCAGACTGACTGAAGACAATATTCGAGATACTTTGCGGGAAGTGCGCATGGCGCTGCTGGAGGCCGATGTTGCCCTAGAGGTTGTAAAGGCCTTTACGGAGTCGGTTAAGACTCGAGCGGTTGGTGCCGAGGTGGCACAAAGCCTGAGTCCTGGTCAGGCATTTTTAAAGATAGTGCAGGCAGAGCTAACTCAAACCATGGGCAGTGCCAATGAGGCACTGGCGTTAAATGCCCAGCCGCCGGCCGTGGTCATGGTGGCGGGTTTACAGGGAGCAGGAAAAACCACCTCTGTCGCCAAATTGGCGCGTTATTTAAAGGAGCGCGAGAAAAAGTCGGTTGCTGTGGTGTCGGCAGATGTTTATCGCCCTGCAGCGATTAAGCAGCTCGAAACCCTGGCTGCCGAGGTTGGCGCACGTTTTGAGCCGTCTTCAGCCGATGAAAAGCCCGTCGACATTGTGAATCGTGCACTTGAGCAGGCGCGACTCAATTTTACAGACGTTTTGCTGGTGGATACGGCGGGCCGGTTGGCGGTTGATGAAGCCATGATGGCTGAAATTCGTGAGCTCCACGCGGCGGTTACGCCCATTGAGACGCTGTTTGTGGTTGACGCGATGATGGGACAAGACGCCGTGATGACCGCTAGGGCTTTTGGCGAGACATTGCCGCTGACAGGCGTCATTTTAACCAAGGTCGATGCGGATACCCGCGGGGGAGCGGCATTATCGGTTCGTTCAGTCACGGGAAAGCCCATTAAGTTTTTAGGCGTTGGTGAAAAAACCGATGCCTTAGACCCGTTTCACCCCGATCGACTGGCTTCGCGTATCTTGGGTATGGGTGACCTGCTGTCACTGATCGAAGACGCCGAGCGTAAGGTTGACCAGAAAAAAGCCCAGCGATTGGCCAAAAAGGTCCAGAAGGGCGGTCGCTTCGATCTCGAAGATTTTCGTGAACAGCTGCAACAAATGAAAAATATGGGTGGCATTGGCGCCATGATGGAAAAAATGCCGGGGATGGGCAATATGGCTGCCATGGCACAGCAAAACGTCGATCTCAAGCAATTTGCGCGCATGGAGGCCATGATCGACTCAATGACACCTTTGGAGCGCCGCAAACCGGAAGTTATCTCTGGCGGACGCAAGCGACGGATAACGCTGGGGTCTGGCACCCAGGTACAGGATCTCAATCGACTGCTTAAGCAGCACAAGCAAATGCAAAAGATGATGAAAAAAATGAAGGGCGGCGGTATGCAAAAAATGATGCGTGGTCTTGGCGGTATGATGCCGCCCGGCGGCGGTATGCCTGGTGGTGGTTTTCCACCTCGCTGAGGTGGCCCCTCGGCCTAGCAATAGCCAAGAGTTTACTGTATTCTCCGCACCCTTCTATTTCAGGAACTGGCCGCTTTTGGCTGGGGTCCTTTAAAAAATTTTACAGAGGAATCAACAAGATGGTAGTTATTCGACTGTCACGAGGCGGGTCCAAAAAGCGACCATTTTATCAGGTCACGGTTACTGATCATCGGCGATCACGGGACGGTCGCTTTATTGAGCGTGTCGGTTTCTTTAATCCGGTTGCTCGTGGCCAAGAAGAGCGCCTCAGACTCGATTTGGAAAAGATTGCGTCATGGGTTGCCAAGGGTGCTCAGGTTTCGCCTCGCGTTAAGGCCCTTATGAAGGACGCCGCTGCCACTCAGTCTGAGGCTGCAGCTGCCTAATAGCGAGTATACTAGGCTGTCGGTCCTGTGACGGAGTCGCTGGTACTGGCGGAGGTCTTAGGTGCCCACGGCATCAAAGGCTGGGTGAAGCTTAAGCCTCTTGTAGAGGACCCGACATTTTTGGTGGGGCTCGAGGGCCTGATTCTAGCTCCCGGGCCGAAAATGCGACAAGCGAAATCGCTTGAAGTAAAAGTTATCAGCCTACGGCCTCAGGGGCGAGGGTGGGTAACTCAACTCTCTGGGGTAGAAGATAGAACCCAAGCAGAGGGACTGCGAGGGATGGTGTTGCGTGGCTCTGCCGCGTTTTTGCCTGACCTAGAGGACGGAGATTTTTATTGGCGTGATCTCGAGGGGTTACGTGTGTGGTGTGAAGTTTCAGATGGCCTTTGCCTGCTGGGAGTGATAGACCACTTATTGGAAACAGGTGCAAATGACGTCCTAGTGGTGCGACCTTGTGAGGGAAGCATGGATGACAAAGAACGTTTGATACCTTGGTTGGTCGGTGACGTGGTCCGAACAGTCGATCTGGAGGCAGGCACGGTCCATGTAAAGTGGTACACCGATGTCTGAATTGCCACATCGGTTTGCTGTTGTGACGCTGTTTCCAGAGATGTTTAGCGCCGTTAGTGAATGGGGTGTTACCAGTAGAGGCCTGAGGGATCAACTCTGGTCTTTATCGTTGCACGATCCGCGAGACCAAGCGTTAGATCGTCACAGTACGGTCGATGACAGGCCTTACGGTGGTGGTCCCGGTATGGTCATGCAGGCGCCATTGCTCGAGCGAGCTCTGGAAAGTGCCAAGACCGCGTTGGGTGGGAACCCCAAAGTGGTTGCTATGACGCCCCAGGGGCGTCGGTTTACAGACAGTGTGGCGAGAGAACTGCTCGCCGACGGCGCGACGATTTTTGTGTCGGGGCGTTACGAAGGAATAGATGAGCGTTTTATTGAGCGTTCAGTTGACCACGAAATTTCCGTAGGGGATTTTGTGGTGAGTGGTGGGGAGTTGCCGACCATGCTGGTTATCGACGCTATGGTGCGATTGATTCCTGGTGTGCTGGGCCACAATGCGTCTGCACAGGAAGATTCTTTTGTGGACGGGTTGTTGGACTGCCCCCACTACACTCGCCCCGAGATGTATGAGGGTCGGGTGGTGCCAGCGGTACTGCTGAGCGGTGATCATGGTGCTATTGCACGTTGGCGCAGAGCTCAGTCGGTTCGCAGAACATTAGATCGACGACCGGATTTGCTGAGCCCCGATGGGGTGTTGGCAGAAGATTGGCAGCTCCTTAAAGAATGGGGGCTGGACTGAAAACCAGCAGTATAGAAAACTACGCGGCAGTGGCCGCCGCCGCGCAAAGTGCGCAGCTCAATGGGAGAGTGTGATGAGCACCAACAAAATCATTTCGGAAATCAATGCCGAACAAATGACCAAGGAAATTACCGACTTCGCCCCCGGCGATACGGTCGTGGTGCAGGTCAAAGTGAAAGAAGGCACTCGAGAGCGTTTGCAGGCCTTTGAAGGCGTTTGCATAGGCAAGCGTAACCGTGGCCTGAATTCTGCCTTTACCCTGCGCAAGATTTCACACGGTGTTGGTGTCGAGCGAACGTTTCAGACCTACAGCCCGCTGTTGGACAGTATTTCTGTCAAGCGTCGCGGCGATGTCCGTCAAGCCAAGCTGTATTATTTGCGTGAGCGCAGCGGCAAAGCGGCACGTATTAAGGAAAAGCTCTCTCGCTGAGTATGTGGCAAGACGGGGTAATGTGAAGTGCCCGCGTCTGCTGATGTAGAGCGTTACCTCGATAGTCTTTGGATGGAGCGGGGGTTGAGCGAGAACACACTCTCCGCTTACCGCCGCGATCTCACCTTATTTAGCGAATGGTTGGACCAACAGGGTGCTCAATCTTTATTAGCGGCTGATGCTAGCCAGATTCAATCATATTTAGGCCTCAAACTGCGTCAGGGTGCTTCACCTCGGTCTAGCGCCAGATTTCTATCTGCTGCCCGCAGTTTTTATCGTTGGTCCCTCCGAGAGGGTCGCATTGTCGATGACCCTACACTGCGTATTGAAAGCCCCAAGCAGGGGCGGCCATTGCCTAAATCGCTGTCTGAGACCGATGTTGACCAGCTGCTCAGTACCCCTGACCTTGAATTACCTTTAGAATTTCGTGACCGAACCATGCTTGAAATTCTCTATGCTTGCGGGCTGCGAGTTTCGGAGCTCGTAAGTCTGCGGGTTGAGCAGGTGGGTCTCAATCAGGGTATCGTCAGGGTTTTGGGTAAAGGTGGAAAGGAACGACTTGTCCCCATGGGTGAGGAGGCTCTGGACTGGCTGACGCAGTATATGCGCGGGCCCCGAGCCGAGCTGCTAAAGGGGCAACCTAGCAATGTTCTTTTTCCATCTAATCGATCTCGGCAGATGACTCGCCAGACCTTCTGGTATCGTATTAAAATATACGCCAAGCGGGCTGGCATACAAACGCACTTGTCACCTCATACCTTAAGGCATGCGTTTGCCACACACCTGTTAAATCATGGTGCCGATCTTAGGGTGGTTCAGATGTTGTTGGGTCACAGTGATCTTTCAACCACTCAGATTTACACCCATGTGGCCAGCCAGCGGATGCAAGCGTTACACGAACAGCACCACCCTAGGGGCTAGTTGTTATCGCCCCAATGTTATAACCCATGGAATGGAATGAAATGGACATGAGTAAAGTGGCTTGCAGCGGACAACCTTCGAAGGCGCCCATGAGAAAGGCCTCAATCCTTGCCAGCACCCTAGTGCTAATACTGGGTTCTGTGTTGCTGTCAGCCTTTGCCAATGCAGAGACCTACAGCTCGAACCCTTACAAGTCTCTTGAGGAAAAGATTACGACTGCCCTTAGCAGTGGTGGTAGCGGGCCTATCACCGTACAGGATGTCAAAAAGACCTCGGCAGCGGGATTGCTTGAGGTAACTCTAGACAGTGGCTTGGTTCTTTATGCGACCGAACAGGGCGATCACTTTGTTGTGGGAGATCTCTACGCAATACGTAAAGACGGGCTCGTTAATCTGGCTGAGGAAAAGCGGGAGCAAGACCGTGTCGCTTTAATTGATGGCGTCGATCTTGCTCAAATGATTGTCTTTACACCTGATGGTGAAACACGTGACTACATTACGGTCTTTACCGATGTGACCTGTTTTTACTGCCAAAAGCTGCACAAAGAGGTTGCCGACCTCAATGCTATGGGAATTGAAGTGCGCTATTTGGCTTACCCCCGGGGTGGACCTGATTCGGAGGGCGCACGCAAGCTATCGACTGCGTGGTGTGCCGATGACCCACAGAAATCTTTGACCCAGTTAAAGGCTGGTGTGGCTCTGCCCATGACCGATTGTGAAAGTTCGCCAGTCGCCGCTCAGTTCCAATTGGGAGCGGCTATGGGTGTTCGTGGAACGCCAGCCATAGTTACCAGTAGCGGCAAGATGATTCCTGGGTACAAGCCAGCAGCAGAGTTAGCTGTTGTGTTAGGACTGGAGTAGCCACCCTAGCCGTAAGCCTGAGCCAAAGTCTGAGAAAGTCGGAATCCGGAGTATCGAAACGTTGAACCACAATTTCCAGCGCATTGATCGGCTACCGCCGTATGTTTTTAATATTATCGGCGAGCTAAAGACCGCAGCGCGTGCTCGTGGCGAAGATATTATCGATTTTGGTATGGGCAATCCGGATCAGCCCACACCGAGTCACATCGTCGATAAGCTCGCAGATACAATTCACCGCGGTGACACCCACCGGTATTCTCAATCAAAAGGTATTCCAAGACTGCGCAAAGCGATATGTGACTGGTATCAGCGGCGCTACGATGTTGTGTTAGATCCCGATGCTGAAGCGATTGTCACCATGGGGTCGAAAGAGGGTTTGGCCCATCTCGCGCTGGCGACTACCAGCACGGGGGACTCAATTTTAGTGCCGAACCCTTCTTATCCCATTCATCCTTATGGTTTTGTCATTTCTGGTGCAGATTTACGCCACGTGCCCATGTCGGATGAGGATACCTTTTTTGAGGAGCTGGAGCGGGCGATTCGCAACAGCTATCCTAAGCCCAAGATGTTGGTGCTCAACTTCCCATCAAACCCCACTGGCCACTGCGTTGAATTAAGTTTTTTCGAAAAAGTGATCGCGGTTGCCCGGGAAGCAGGTATTTGGGTGGTTCACGATCTTGCCTATGCGGATTTGTGTTTTGACGGGTATGTGGCCCCCAGTATTTTGCAAGTTGAGGGCGCCAGAGATATTGCGGTTGAATTTTTTACGCTCTCTAAAAGCTACAACATGCCCGGTTGGCGGGTGGGTTTTTGTTGTGGCAATCCTGAGCTAATTGCCGCGCTTACACGTATTAAATCGTATCTAGATTACGGTATCTTTACCCCTGTACAGGTGGCGGCTATTGCCGCTCTTGAAGGCGACCAGCAGTGTGTGTCCGATATTTGTGATATGTACCGAAGCCGCAGAGATGTACTTTGCCAGGGGCTCAACGAGGCGGGGTGGCCGGTCACCCCACCAAAAGCAACGATGTTTGTTTGGGCACAAATTCCCGAGGCCTTCAGAAGTATGGGATCTCTGGAGTTCAGTAAGTTGTTACTGGCTGAAGCCGGTGTTGCAGTATCCCCGGGTATTGGGTTTGGTGAATATGGTGAGGGTTATGTACGCTTTGGTCTCATTGAAAACGAGCATCGTACGCGCCAGGCGTTGCGAGGTATCAAAAAGGTACTGCGAAGCGAACCCCCTAACCATAGCAACGGAGTCTAAGGGTCATGGGTAGTCTAAAAATCGGCGTCTGTGGTTTGGGCACCGTCGGCAGCGGTGTTGTGAACATATTTAATGCCCACCACGGTCTTATCCAACAGCGCTGCAACGCAGATTTGCAGTTGGTACATATTGGTGCTCGCCGCGATAATCCGAATTGTGATACCAGCAGTTACCGGGTGAGCCGGGATGTTTTTGATGTCGTTCGCGACCCCAATGTAGACGTGGTGGTGGAATTGATGGGTGGCACTACCGTTGCCCGAGATTTGGTCACTCAGGCCATAAAAGCAGGAAAACATGTTGTCACTGCCAACAAAGCGCTGATTGCAGAATACGGTAATGAGCTCGTGGCTTTGGCAGAGCGAGCCCAAGTTGCATTGAGGTTCGAAGCGGCTGTTGCCGGAGGCATACCGATCATTAAGGTATTGCGGGAGTCTTTGGCGGCCAATGTTGTTAGCGGCGTGGCTGGCATCATCAACGGCACAGGTAATTTTATTCTGACCGAAATGGCCAACGCGGGTCGCAGTTTCGACGATGTGCTGGCAGAGGCACAAGCACTGGGATATGCCGAAGCCGATCCAACCTTCGATATTGATGGAACCGATGCAGCGCACAAGCTGGTGATACTGGCATCCCTCGCCTTTGGTATTCCCCTAGACGCCGACGCTGCAGTCACCGAAGGCATTGATAAAGTTACCCCTGAAGACCTTGAGTTTGCTAACGAGTTGGGTTTTTGCGTGAAACATTTGGGCATTGCCCGACGCAATGGAAATGCGATTGACTTACGGGTTCACCCCACCTTGATTCCCGCACACCGCCAAATAGCCCGGGTAGATGGCGTCCTGAATGCCGTCATGGTTGAGGCTGACGCTGTAGGTGAAATTGTGCTGACAGGGCCCGGAGCAGGGTCCTTGCCCACGGCTTCGTCAGTGTGCGGGGATCTTACGGATTTGGGTCGTGTTCTTACTCACAGCAAGGTCGACCCCACGCCGACGCTCGGTGTGCCCTGTGATCAGCTTAAGCGCTTACCCTTGGTGCCGCGTGATGCGGTGAAGGGTGTTTGGTATTTACGTATGGTGGTTGAGGATCGCCCTGGGGTTATGGCAGAAATAACGGGTGTGTTAAGTGAGCGTGGTATTAGCATAGAGTCGCTCATTCAGCGCCCCCCCGCTGCGGGCTCCAGCCATGTCACGGTAGTCATACTGACCGACGCTGTGGTGTGCGGTCAGCTCGACTCGGCGATCATTGATATGGAATCTCTCCCGGCTCTTATGGGTTCGGTGGTGCGATTGCGGGTTGAGAGCTTTAAGGAGGCCTGAATTGCCCATTAACTACATTAGCACCCGCGGCGGTGCCCCAGCCCTCGATTTTGAAGGTGTGCTTTTAGCGGGGCTTGCGGCCGATGGCGGGTTGTATGTTCCCGAGCAATTACCGACGTTCTCAAGGGAAGAGATTCAGGCTATGCGAGGTCTGGACTATCCTTCTTTGGCTTTTGAGATTCTTAAGCCCTTTGTCGAAGGGTCCATCGAGTTTAGTGACTTACGTCGGTTGATCGATGAAGCCTATAAAAGCTTTCGCCATGATGCCATTGCGCCTTTGGTGCAGGTCGACCACAACCAGTGGGTTCTTGAGCTTTTTCATGGCCCTACCCTTGCGTTCAAAGATTTTGCGCTGCAGCTGTTAGGGCGGCTTTTAGACCATGTTCTTGAGCGTCGGCAAGAACGGGTTGTGATTATGGGAGCGACCTCCGGGGATACGGGGTCTGCCGCCATAGAAGGATGCCGGCATTGCCAGTTTATCGATATTTTTATTTTACACCCCGACAACCGTGTATCAGAGGTGCAGCGACGTCAGATGACAACGGTGGTGGGCGAGAACATTCATAATCTCGCGATCGGTGGTAATTTTGATGATTGTCAGGCAATGGTTAAAGCCAGCTTTTTGGCCGAGCCTTTCTTACCCGATGGGCGAGCCCTGGTTGCCGTCAACTCTATAAACTGGGCCCGAATTATGGCCCAGATTGTGTATTATTTTTATGCGGCTTTGGCACTTGGCGCGCCGGAAAGAACGGTCAATTTTTCGGTGCCTACCGGCAATTTTGGCGATATTTTCGCTGGTTATCTGGCTCGTGGCATGGGGCTTCCGATTGATCAGTTAGTGATTGCGACGAATCGCAATGATGTGCTGCACCGACTTCTCAGCTCTGGAGAGTATGCGAAGCTCACCCTGGAGCAGTCTGTCTCCCCCAGCATGGATATTACCGTTTCCTCAAACTTTGAGCGTCTTATGTTCGATCTTTACGACCGCGATGGTGTGGTTGTTAATCAACTCATGAGCGACTTCCAAAACGGCTCCATTCAGCTGTCTGACGCGGCAATGTCCAAGGCTCGAGAACTGTTCAGCAGTTACTGCGTTTCTGACGATGAGACCTGTGAGGAAATTGCCGCTGTCTGGGCGCAATGCGGCTATTTAATCGATCCGCACAGTGCTATTGGTACGCGAGCGGCAAGATTTTGCCAGCGAGATACCACACAACCTATGGTTACTCTTGCCACGGCGCATCCCGCTAAATTTCCAGCGGCTATCGAAAACAGTGGTATTGAGCAGCAGCCGGTACTGCCTGCTCATTTAGCGGATCTCTTCGATCGCCCGGAGCGCTTCACTGTGCTGCCTAACGATCTTGAGGTTGTTCAGCAGCATATGGTCGATTGCATTGCCCAGTAATGTCGCCAGAGCTTAAGCAGCGTGCCATGCCGGTGACTCCGGCTATGGCTTCTTCTGGTTTGTCGCCGCTATTGCAACGTCTGTACGCCAACCGCGGTGTCACTGCGCCAGATGAAATTGATTTGGCGTTAAAAGGGTTATTGCCACCGCAGCTGTTACGAGGTGTAACCGATGCCGCAGCGCTGCTGGCAGATGCCATCGAGGGCGAGGCGAGAGTTGTTATTGTTGGCGATTTCGATGCCGATGGTGCGACCAGTTCAGCACTTGCTGTATCTGTACTTCGGCAAATGGGATTGCAAGAGGTTTCGTATCTTGTCCCTAATCGTTTTGAATATGGTTATGGGTTGTCTCCAGAGATTGTTGCACTAGCGGCGGAGCGTGAGCCCGATCTTATTGTCACGGTCGACAACGGTATTTCCAGTCATGCAGGCGTTGCAACGGCACAAGGCCTGGGAATTAGTGTGCTCATAACCGATCACCACCTGCCGGGTGATGAGCTGCCATCAGCCGATGTCATTGTGAATCCCAACCAACCCGGTTGCAGCTTTCCCAGCAAATCTCTCGCTGGGGTAGGTGTCATGTTTTACGTGTTAACGGCGTTGCGTGCAGAGCTTCGTGATCGCGAGTGGTTTGAGCGCTGTGGCTTGGTAATGCCCAATCTCGGTGATGCGCTCGATTTGGTGGCTTTAGGGACTGTCGCCGATGTCGTACCGCTCGATCGCAACAATCGCATATTGGTGGCTGCGGGACTTGCACGAATTCGTGCCGGTCGTGGCCGCCCCGGGATCGATGCCTTGTTAGAAATTGCCGGTCGAAGCGCCGGTGAATTAAGCAGTAGTGATCTCGGGTTTATCCTTGGGCCGCGTCTTAACGCTGCAGGCAGACTGGAAGATATGGCGATTGGTATTGAGTGTTTACTGGCTGAAAGCGCTTTCGCGGCTAGGCCTCTTGCCCAGCAATTAGATGATCTCAATCGAGAGCGCCGAGACATTGAAGCCAATATGCAAGAAGAAGCCCTGGCCCAGCTCAGTACTGTAGAAGTTGACGATGAGGCACTCAAATTTGGTTTGTGTGTGTACAACAAGAGCTTCCATCAGGGGGTTGTTGGTATCGTTGCTGCGCGTCTCAGAGAGCGCTATCACCGTCCCACCATTGTATTTGCCGAGGCGGGGAATGATGAGCTGAAGGGTTCTGGTCGATCGATACCGGGTGTGCATATTCGTGATGTTCTCGATCATGTGGCTACCACACACCCGGATTTGATCGGTAAGTTTGGCGGTCACGCTATGGCCGCGGGCCTGAGTTTGCACCATAAAGACTTGAACCAGTTCCAAGAGGCCTTCAATACAGCGGTAGCGCTTGCCCTTGAGCATGTGCCCCCGGAGCCCGTTGTGATGACCGATGGCGAATTGGCAGTGGAAGAATTAAATTTGAATAACGCCGAGGCGATTGCTGCTGCGGGCCCTTGGGGGCAGCATTTTCCTGAGCCTGTGTTTGAGGGTAGCTTTGTGCTGGTTGATCAGCGCTTACTTAAGGATAAGCACCTCAAGTTGACGCTGGAGGCAGAGGGCGAAAACTTTGAGGCCATTGCTTTTAATGTTGATCGTGAGTGCTGGCCCAACGATCAGGTGGCACGGGTACGCATCGCTTATCAGCCTGATATCAATGCCTATCGCGGAGAACGACGTTTGCAGCTCATGATTCGACATCTGTGGCCTGAAAGCTGAACTCACCCCGTTGAGCTCTCTTTACTAAGCACCCCATGGCACCTCGTCGGCGTAGTAGTGGGGAAGGCATCGCGCTTAGTATCTGCTTTTGTGCCACTACCTGCGGTTAAATTAAAGGATCACGGGTTTCCGCTATGGCGCTTAACGGTAGCCTTCGATAGACTTTCCGCCCGCTAAGCTGATTCTCGAGATTCCTGTGGAAGTCGCCCCTATTTTCAACCAGATTAAAGATATTCGTGAGCGTACAGATGTGCTCCGGGGGTATCTTTGACTACGCAGAAAAGAAAGACCGCCTTGCGGAAGTAGAGCTGGAATTGGCAGAACCCAGTGTTTGGGAGCAGCCCGAGCGCGCCCAGGCCCTCGGCAAAGAACGCGCCTCTTTGGAACTGGTTGTAAAAACGATCAATGATTTAGACAGTGGTAGCACCGACGCCCATGATCTTCTGGAAATGGCTGTTGCCGAAGACGATATCGATACGGCCGATATGGTGGCCTCTGATACCAGCGATTTGATTTTGCAGCTAGAGAAGCTTGAGTTTCGTCGTATGTTCTCTGGCGAAATGGATCCGAACAACGCTTATCTTGACGTGCAGTCTGGCTCTGGTGGCACAGAGGCCCAAGACTGGACTGAAATGTTGCTCAGAATGTATTTGCGCTGGGGTGAGAGCAAAGGTTTTAAAGCCAGCGTGGTAGAAGCCTCGGCGGGAGAGGTTGCGGGACTAAAGAGTGCGACGGTCCAGTTTGAGGGTGAATATGCGTTTGGCTGGCTGCGCACTGAAACCGGTGTGCATCGCCTGGTGCGCAAATCGCCCTTTGACAGTGGTGGTCGACGGCACACGTCCTTTGCATCGGTTTTTGTGTCTCCCGAAATTGATGACAATATTGAAATAGACATTAATCCTGCCGACCTCAGAGTGGATACCTATCGATCCTCCGGGGCCGGCGGACAGCACGTGAACACAACAGATTCTGCTGTGCGCATTACCCACGAGCCAACCAACACGGTGGTGAGTTGCCAAACGGAACGGTCCCAGCACCAAAATAGAGATAATGCCATGAAGCAATTGCGAGCCAAGCTTTATGAGCTCGAAGTGTTGAAGCGCTCGGCTGATAAGCAAGCTCTCGAAGACAGCAAGGCTGATATCGGTTGGGGTAGTCAGATCCGTTCCTATGTTTTGGATGATGCGCGCATTAAAGATTTGCGTACGCAGGTTGAAACGCGAAATACCCAGGCGGTATTGGATGGGGATTTGGATAAATTTATTGAAGCATCCCTTAAAAAGGGATTGTGATTTAACCTCGGGAACAACCCTATGAGTGATTCGGATTTAACCGGAGCCGGGGGGGTAGACCCCTCAGAAGAGAATAAGTTGATTGCCGAGCGGCGGTCAAAACTTGCCGTGCTGCGTGAGGCGGGCAGCCAGCCTTTCCCCAATGACTTTCGGCGCACGGCTGAAGCGGCGGCATTGCAGCGCGATTTCAAAGAAATTAGCAAAGAGGACTTGGAGGAAAAGCACGAAGTCTTTGCCGTCGCTGGACGCCTGATTCGCAATCGAGGGGCATTCCTTCTTATTCAGGACGGTTCGTCGACCATTCAGCTATACATCAACCGCAAAGTACTCGATGCCGCCACCCTTGAGGCGATTAAGAGCTGGGACTTGGGAGATATTGTTGCCGCATCGGGTCCGATTAATCGCAGTGGTAAGGGCGATTTGTACATCAATATGGAAAGTGCGCGTCTGTTGACCAAAGCCTTACGCCCTTTACCTGATAAGTATCATGGTTTGTCTGACCAGGAAATGCGCTATCGGCAACGCTATGTCGATCTCATCGTAAATGCTGACAGTCGGGCTGTGTTTCGCATGCGCTCAGCGGCGGTAAGTTTTATTCGTCGCTTTCTGGATGACCGCGGATTTATGGAGGTGGAAACCCCCATGCTTCACCCCATCCCGGGGGGCGCGGCGGCCAAGCCCTTTGAGACCCATCACAATGCCCTCGATATGCCCATGTATTTGCGTATTGCTCCAGAGCTTTACTTAAAGCGCCTGACGGTTGGCGGGTTTGAGAAAGTGTATGAAATTAATCGTAACTTCCGGAATGAAGGCTTATCAACGCGGCACAATCCAGAGTTCACGATGCTGGAATTCTATTGGGCTTACGCTGACTACAACGATGCTATGGACTTGACCGAGGCCTTGTTGCGCGAGTTAACCCAAAATCTTTTGGGCGACATGACGGTGCCCTACGGCGACTTGCAGCTTGATTTCTCGCAGCCCTTTGCCAGATTGTCAGTACTGGAGGCCATTTATAAATACAACTCCGATATTACAGAAGCGCAACTCGCATCGCGTGATGCGGCAGCCGAAGTAGCCCATAAATTGGGTATCGAAGTAAAACCCAGCTGGGGCCTGGGTAAAATACAGATCGAAATTTTTGAAGCAACGGCGGAACACCGCTTGGAGCAACCGACGTTCATCACGGCTTATCCCACCGAGGTCTCGCCACTCGCCCGGCGTAACGATGACAATCCCTTCATTACCGATCGTTTTGAATTTTTCGTCGGTGGACGGGAAATTGCCAATGGCTTTAGTGAGCTAAATGATCCCGAGGATCAAGCCGAGCGCTTCAGGGCGCAGGTCGCTGAAAAAGACAGTGGCGATGAGGAGGCCATGCACTTTGATCACGATTACGTTCGGGCACTTGAATATGGCATGCCACCCACAGCAGGCGAGGGTATTGGTATCGATCGACTGGTAATGCTCCTCACTAACGCGGCCTCTATTCGCGACGTTTTGCTGTTCCCCCACATGCGCCCAGAAGATTAACGCTGGTCGCTGCGTTGAGCGGGTGCTATTCTCAAAACATAAATCCAAGAGCCTGACTGTTGTGCCTCATACCTGCTCACGCTTTGTCATAGTTGCACTCACCGTGCTTGTTGCGTCGGGGTGTGCGACCCCAGAATCTGAGGCTCCGAAGCCGGAGCCCGCCGTGTCTGCTGCGGCGCTTAATCTCCCCGACCCCCTTACCGCCGATGACTGTAACTGTGATGAGCTTGCCGTTGTTGAGGAAAACTACTTCGATCGTGGTGTGCGTGCCCTGGCCGCGCGAGATTACGATCAGGCGGCGACGTACTTTGAACGTCATCGCGACTCAGGAAATACAGAAGCTCAGCGTGAGGCCGACGTTGGCATCGCCTTTGTGACCCTAATGAGCGAAGCGAGTATTGTTACCGAGGAAAGTGCTGCTAGCGGTATTGATGAACGCGCCGAGGTGATGATTTTGGCTCTGGCTGCGGTGCAAACACTGGAAGGGCGGCTTGAAGCACTCGATGCTTTGAATCAAGCCATTTCCCAAGATTTAGAAAAGCGCGAAGAGGCGCTTAAGCGGCTTCGGGATTTAACCCTGGGCCAGTAATCGGTAGCGTAACCGTAAAACACGAACCCGTATCAGGGGTGCTGGCCAAGCTGATCTCACCGCCAAGCATGGTGCAAAAATCTTTCACAATCGATAACCCCAATCCCGTACCACCATACTTGGTTCCTGTTGTCGCCTCAGCCTGAATAAAGGCGTCAAAGACGCGCCCCTGTTGCTCGGGAGTCATACCAATACCATCATCAGTCACCGCAAATACGAGTTGACCGTCGCTAATCTTTGCCGTCACTGAGACGGTGCCACCGTCTGTGAACTTGCAGGCGTTGCTGAATAAGTTAGTCACAATTTGCTGCACCTTACCGGGGTCGCTGAGCATGGTGTGACCTTCAGCGCCCTTCAAATTGAGCTCAAGGCTATTTTTATGCTGCGATAGCAACGGTGATAGTGCGTCACAAACCTGAAGGATTAAGGCGGCGGGTTGAAAAGACTCCAGATTAATCTGCATCTTTCCCGTTTCTATTTTAGATAAATCGAGAATCTCGTTAATCAAACCTAGGAGTTGCCGCCCTGAAATGATGATGGTGCTTAGGTCGTGTTGTACTTGCTCACGATTAACCTCGCCCGGGTCACCCAGCTCGTCTTGTAGCATTTCGCTATAACCAATAATGGCATTAAGTGGTGTGCGAAGCTCATGACTAACGTTCGCTAGGAACATAGATTTAGCAGCGTTTGCGGCGTCGGCATCAGCCTTGGCGTTGTTCACTTCTTCAATCGCTGTTGTGAGCTTGCCAGACATGTCGTTAAAGGTTCGTGCAAGATCCTGGATTTCGCCAGCGTCGCGATTCTCATCAATGCGATAGCTCAGGTCACCCGATCCAAAGCGCTGAACCCCAGTCTTTAGACGCAGCAGGCTGGAGTTGGTCGACCGGATCAGCAAAATAACCAGCAACATGGTGACGGCGATGGTTGTAATGAAGCCGATCACCGTAATCTGGTCGGTCAGGGTGATGGTGCCGTCAATGGTGCGGGAGCGTTGGATCGCCAGTGCTTCCTGGCGCTGCTCCAATTCATCGAGCTTTTGCCAGGTATCGTTATACTGAATGGGCGATTCCACGGCAGATTGACTGCCCGAGCGGTTGTAGTTGTCATAAAAGGACTGCCACTCGTCTAGGAGTTGTGAGGCGCTGCCAAACAGTCGACGGTAATAGTCCTCGGTTGAGGCACCGCCTAACGCGCCCAACTTACCTAATCGCTGTCGAAGAGTATCGAGCTCGGCTGTTGCGGTGGCGCGTTCGGCATCGCCTAGGGGCTCCTCGGTTGTTTCTCTGAGCGTTGCCAATACCAGAGTTTGCTGACGGGCCGCTTCGAGGCCTTGCTGTAAATCGTTAATCAGTTGTGCCGCTATTGCGGCATCGCGATAAGCCACCAAGCTCTCGCTACGCGCAAAACTGCCCCAAAGGTGGGTAGCCACGTTGACCACAAAGAGCGTCAGAATTGCGACAGAAAAAAGGTATAAGCGGGCTCTTAAACTTAGCGACGTTTGAGAAAACTTCACTTTGTGAGCAGCTTTTCTATTTTAATGAGCAGTTCGGGGAAATCGATCGGTTTGGTCGCATAATCTTGGCAACCCGCTGCCAGCGCCTGCTGCCGATCGCTCTCCATAGCATGTGCTGTGAGGGCAATAATCGGTAGGTCCTGAATCTGGGAATCTGCGCTCGCTTCTTTGGCGACTGTCCAACCGTCTTTCACGGGAAGGTTAATATCTAACAGTACAAGAGCTGGCCGCAGGGTGCGCATTTTATCCAACGCTTCCTGACCATCGGCCGCACAATCTAGGGTGAATCCCGCCCTCTTCAAGCGACGCTGAAGCATCTCTCGATTGACCTCGTTATCTTCTACCAGCAGTAGATGACGGCTTACATGAGTTGTCATTGATCTTCTCCCAATACCGCATGAACCCGGAGCTCGGCCTCAATACCCTTCACTAACAAGGTCTGTGATTGGCCAAATTGGTAGTTACCGCCCAGTTTTTCATAGGTGGTTTGTGATATGAGAATTTCTCCCGGGTCGGCGACATCTTCGATCCGCGATGTAACATTCATGGCATGGCCCACAAACCCATATTTTGAACGGCGTTCGCTGCCAATATTTCCAGCGACCACGGTTCCTGTGTTGAGCGCGATAGCCATTTCGACTTCGGGTAGACCATCGGCACTGTTCGCAGCATTGATATCACCCATGGCCTCTTGCATAACTAGCGCACAGCGAACGGCGCGATCCGGGTCATCATCGTTGCGCCGTGGGGCACCAAATACCGCCAATACGGCGTCACCTAAGAACTCATCAATAGTGCCGCCAAACTCTAGAATGATCTCAGTCATACGACCGAGGTAGCGGTTAAGCAATGTGACGACTTGTTGCGGTGGCAAATGCTCTACTAAGGTCGTAAAGCCGCGAATGTCAGACATCATAATAGTGACTTCGCGCAGATCTCCACCCAGTTCTAGGCCCTCGGGTTTCTCGAGAATCTCGTCGACGATGTCATCTGACAGATATCGGCCAAAAGTTGCGCGAATAAATTGCTCGCGGCGTTCTAGCTGTTCACGGTAGCGCTCTTCTCGGTCGTGCCAGCGCTTGCGCTCAATACCGGCGGATATTCGGGCCTGCAGTAAAACAGGGTTAAAAGGTTTTAATAGATAATCGTCTGCACCGGCCTCGATACATCCAACCATTTGATCCATATCTTGTTGGCCGCTAATCATCACTACGGGCGTTGCGCGAAGTCGCTCGTCGTCTTTGAGACGCTTCAAAACTTCAGCGCCGCCAATGCCGGGCATGATGAGGTCGAGTAGCACTACGTCTACCCCCATGGTATCGAGCAGCTCAAGGGCTTCTTCACCCGATTCTGCAGAAATTACCGTGTGACCCGTTTTTTGCAGCAGTCGTGACACCAGTTCGCGATTTTCCGGGAGGTCGTCGACGGCAAGAATGACGCCGGGCTCCTCGCTGGGCAGCAGGGCGAGTGATGTCGGCTGGGTGGCATGGTGACCCGATGACGCGGGTTCGGTTTTGGCTGCAGCCAAAATTTGCAGTAGATGGGCCCTGACAGTGGCGGGCACTAGCTCACTGTCTTCGAGCAGCATTTCAGCGTAGCCGCGAATCGCGCCAATAATATTGCGGCGGTCGTGCCGGGCTTCAGAGGTGCTTAACCCCATGTGCTCCTCAAGTTTCTTGCCGGCTCCAATCAGGGAGACGAGATCATTCTTGACCACCTCACTGGTAATGATGGGGTCGTAATGTCTCTTAGGCCCTAGTTCTGCTACGGCAGCCAGCACTTTTAACGCCCAGGGATCTTCAGTATTGGAGTGCTCAACCACCGTGCCACCTCATTTTGGTGAACTCATTTCACGTCACATAGTAAAGCTAGCGGCATTTCAATGCATTCCTGTGTCTTAGGGATGGTGGATTGACAGCTGTTTGCGGTAATATTGCACCATTAAGCAGTTTTCAAGGACAGAATATCAATGCTGAATCAAGTGGAAATCTTTCACGGGCTCAACGATGGCGAGCTTCAAGCGCTGGAAAGCAGTTCCAGTACCCGCTCATTTCCCAAAAATACCGTTGTGATTCATGAGAATGATCCGGCTGATTCACTGTTTGTGATTGAAAGTGGCAAGGTCAAAGTTTACTGCTCAGACAAGAACGGCAAGGAATTCATAATGAATACCTTGGGCGCTGGAGATTACTTCGGCGAGCTGGCACTGCTAGATGACTCAACGCGTTCAGCGTCGGTGCGCACCGTAGAAAAATGTGAATTCCGGGTTGTTATGAAAGAGGACTTCAATGGTGTCCTCGACGAACACCCCAATATTGCACGACAGCTGATCAGTAATTTGGCGGGTCGCGTACGTAAATTAACCGCAGATGTTAAGAGCTTGGCGCTGCAGGATGTGTACGGCAGAGTGGCCAATGTGCTCATGGATCTGTCCGAAGAACGCGGCGACGGTACGCTCTACATCCCTGAAAAGCTCACCCAGCAAGATATTGCTGACCGTGTGGGTGCGTCCCGGGAAATGGTCGCGCGAATCCTGAAAGATCTGACGATTGGAGAATACATTCGGTTCGAAGGTCGACATATCATTATCAACACGCGTCTACCCGCCAAGTATTGATTAGGGTTTAGTGTCGGACGCCTCGTCTTCTGGGGTGGCAACGACCTTCGCCGTCAGCTCTCCTTTGGCTAATCGTATTTGCACCTCTGAGTGAATGGGTGCGTCGGTCGTATTGCGAATGATTTGGCCATCAGGCCCCGTAACCAATGCGTAGCCTCTAGCCAGGGTATTTTCTGGCCCCAATGTCGTTAGAAGCTGTTCGTGTTGGTCTAATGTCGCTCTATACCTGCGCAGGTTGCTTCGAATAAGTTGCAGCAACTCGCGCTTTCGTTGCGTCAGCAAAGACGCCAACTGTTCAATATTTCGTCCTGGATGGTGTGACTCCAGCTTATTGTTCCAGTTTGTTAACGCTGAGCGATGAGATCTGAGCTGATTTTGTATCAGCAAAGACAATTGCTGTACTCGGCTATCGAGTAATTGGCGCTGCTGTGCCAGCGCCGTACCCGGGTGGCGCAGCCGTGCTTGCCAGTGTCCCAGCACGGCGCGTTCCTGGGCAAAACGCCTGGCCATGAGACCTTGCAGAACACGCTGTGCATCATCGAGGCGCTGGCTCCACTGCACTTGGTCCAGGCTCACCAGTTCGGCTGCGGCAGAAGGTGTTGCGGCGCGCTGGTCTGCGACAAAGTCCGAAATGCTGAAATCGATTTCATGCCCGACAGCAGAAACCACAGGCAGCCCCGATTTTACGATAGATCGAGCGAGCGCCTCGTCGTTGAAGGCCCACAAATCCTCTGCAGAACCGCCGCCTCGACCCACAATGAGCACGTCGAGTGGCAGTATCTGCTCTTCATGTAGCTGATTAGCATGCTCAACAGCACGCACTAATGCCCCAGGCGCATCTGCCCCCTGCACGGGCACTGGAAATAGGAAAACTTCAGTCATGGGGCTGCGACGCTCAAGGACCGCAAGAATGTCATGAAGTGCCGCGCCGCTCGCTGAGGTGATGACGCCGATACGTCGGGCGCTATCAGGAACTGGCTGCTTGCGCTCAACGGAGAACAGACCTTCCTCAAACAGTTTTGCTTTTAGCTGTTCAAAGGCTTGCTGCAGCGCACCATCACCGACAGGCTGCATGTGCTGAGCAATCAGCTGGAACTCTCCGCGGCTGGTATACAGGCTTACCCTGGCGCGGATCTGAACATGGTCGCCTCGGCTGGGCCTGAGGCGGAGCTTGGCATTGGCCGAACGGAACATGGCGCAGCGCACCTGAGAATCACTATCTTTGAGTGTGAAATACCAGTGGCCAGAGCTGGCAGCTGTGAAGTCGCTGATCTCGCCTTCAATGCTGACTTGGTCAAAATGGCCCTCAAGGAGGTTCTTTACCCTTTGAGTAAGCTCACTAACACTCCAAGCTGACGATGTTACGTTCAAGTCGATCAAAGTTGTTACGCTCGCCGTTATTTACCGAGTTTGGGTGCAGACGCTATACTACCCAGTTTACCAGAGACCGGACCGAAGGCCCGTTCACTATCGAGGATTCTATGCTGCGAATTGCTCAGGAAGCGCTGACTTTTGATGATGTACTCCTGCAACCGGGTTATTCAGAGGTAACTGCGAAGGATGTGTCGCTAGCGACGCACCTGACCCGCAATATTGCCATGAACATACCGCTGCTGTCGGCGGCTATGGATACCGTTACCGAGGCACGTCTTGCGATTGCCCTTGCTCAGGATGGGGGTGTCGGAATTATTCATAAAAATATGACGGTGAGCGAACAAGCCGACGAAGTCCTGCGGGTTAAAAAGTATGAGAGCGGGGTGGTTAAAGACCCGATTACCATTCAGGAAAACGCGACTATTAATCAGTTGTATGAATTGACACGGGCCAATGGCATTTCAGGGGTTCCTGTGCTTCGCGGTGACGACTTAGTGGGCATTGTGACGCGCAGGGATGTGCGCTTTGAAACCGATTTATCTAAGCCCATATCGGCCATTATGACGCCCCGGGAACGGTTGGTGACTGTTAGCGAGGGCGCGCCCTCAGAAGAAGTTCAGCAGCTACTGCATCAGCACCGCATTGAGAAGATCTTAGTCGTTAATGACGATTTTGACCTTTGCGGCATGATCACTGTGAAAGATTTTGATAAAGCCGAAAGCTTCCCTCTGGCGTGTAAGGACAGCTTGGGGCGTCTGCGAGTGGGCGCGTCGGTCGGGACTAGCCCTGACACCGATGAGCGCATTGACGCGTTGGTAGCGGCGGGTGTCGATGTGCTGGTGGTCGATACGGCACACGGTCACTCAAAGAATGTTATTGAGCGGGTTCGGATGATTAAAGAGCAGTATCGCGGTGTTGATGTGATTGGCGGCAACATTGCTACAGGCGAGGCGGCATTGGCCCTGTACGAAGCCGGCGCCGACGGTGTGAAAGTGGGTATTGGCCCTGGCTCAATTTGTACAACGCGAATTGTTACCGGCACGGGTGTTCCACAGATTACGGCTATTTCCAATGTTGCAGAGGCGTTGGGCGACCGGGGGATTCCCATTATTGCCGATGGTGGCATTCGTTTTTCTGGCGATATTGCAAAAGCGATTGTGGCTGGTGCGCACGCGGTCATGATGGGATCCATGTTTGCCGGCACCGAAGAGGCGCCCGGTGAGGTGGAGTTGTATCAGGGCCGAACGTACAAGGCTTATCGTGGCATGGGCTCTATTGGCGCGATGGCGCAAAAACAAGGATCGTCTGATCGATACTTTCAAGACTCCAGCGTGGGTGCTGAAAAACTGGTTCCTGAGGGTATTGAGGGCCGTGTGCCTTACAAAGGGCCGGTATCTTCAATCATTCAACAGCTAATGGGCGGCGTTCGCTCTGCTATGGGCTACGCGGGGTGCGCCACTATTCCTGACATGCGTACTCAACCCACCTTTGTCCGCGTTACGACCGCTGGCATGTCTGAGTCGCACGTGCACGATGTGTCGATTACCAAAGAAGCGCCCAATTACCCTGTTCGTTAAACGGTTCTGACATCGAGGCTTTTGTGACCGCAGATATTCATCAGCACCGCATACTGATTTTAGATTTTGGTTCTCAATACACTCAGCTCATCGCACGACGCGTGCGGGAAGCGGGGGTGTACAGTGAGATTTACGCCTGGGATATAACCGAGGCCGATATCCGCGCCTTTAATCCTAGCGGTATTGTGCTGTCGGGTGGACCCGAGTCGGTGACCGAGCCCAACTCCCCAAGAGCCCCCGAGGTGGTGTTCGAGCTGGATGTGCCGGTATTGGGCATCTGCTACGGCATGCAAACCATGGCCGTACAAATGGGCGGCGAGGTTCAAGGGTCCGAAACCTCAGAATTTGGTTACGCACAGATACGTCGCAGCGCAGAGGGTGGGCTTCTTCAGGACATTAGCGATCATCAAGATGACAGTGGTCAAGCGCTGCTCGATGTCTGGATGAGCCACGGCGACAAGGTTGTTTCTTTACCGCCCAATTTCCAGTGTATTGCTGAAACCGACAGTTGCCCCATTGCGGGTATGGCTCATAACTCTAAGCCATGGTTCGGTATTCAGTTTCACCCTGAGGTGACCCACACGGCGCAAGGCGAACGAATTTTTGAACGCTTTGTACTGGAGATTTGTGGCTGTGAGGCGCTTTGGACTCCGGCAAATATTGTTGAAGATGCGATCCAGCGCGTGCGCACACAGGTGGGCAGCGATCGGGTGTTGTTGGGCCTGTCGGGTGGTGTCGATTCTTCTGTTGTGGCGGCACTGCTACATCGTGCTATTGGCGATCAGCTTACCTGCGTGTTCGTTGATAACGG
>ERZ887851.691-NODE-691-length-32403-cov-22.772382_pt1 | contig 32403 bp, 29 predicted proteins | sample MGYA00521100_ERZ887851 | MGnify/ENA primary metagenome ERZ887851 (study PRJEB32303, sample SAMEA104408602) | aquatic metagenome | biome: Brackish water; feature: Pelagic; material: water | place: Baltic Sea | collected 2014-06-06T16:11:00 | depth 11,444 m ... | reverse complement strand
ACGTCGTCAAAGATAAAAAACTCAGCTTCAGGGGCAAAGAACGCCGTGTCAGCAATTCCGGTCGACTGTAGGTACCGCTCAGCCTTGTGGGCTACCTGACGTGGGTCGCGGTGGTAAAGCTCGCCGTTTCTTGGGTTGTAGATGTCGAAGTTCATTATCAGAGTCTTTTCGACTCGGAATGGATCTTCCCACGCAGTTGTGACATCAGGAATCAGCTGCATGTCACTCTCGTGAATGGATGCGAATCCTCGAATCGAAGAGGCGTCAAAAAGTTGGCCAATGGCAAAAAACTCTTCATCAATTTGTGAAACTGGCAAGTTGAAGTGCTGTTGCACTCCTGGCATGTCAGTAAATCGAACGTCCACAAACTTGATGTTGTGTTCCTTGATGTACTGCAGCGCCTCTGAGGCTGTTTTGAACATTGAGGTACCTCTCTAGGGTAATTACGGGTATTTCTACTTACTCAGGGTTAAAGCTAACGAATCAATGTTTCAGAAATGTTAAGATTTCCGCTTTGGGGCTCTAACTCGGTTGGGATCAATTCCCTTTGGAATCGGAACCGAGGCATGTGCACCTAGAGCGTCAAGTCTGTTTGATACGGCGGTTACTTCTCCACGACTCAAGGATTTAGGCAGTTTATAGACATGCTTGAGCAGTCGATAGATTCTTACACCGGAGTCATCCACAGTTACTCTAACTTTGTGAACCGCTGCGCCAGGAGCAGACCTAAGGACTTTCCGGGCTTCATCATCAAGCATTTGTTGAACTCGGGCTGACGACCCCTCGGAAATGAGAACTACTCCAGGCCGACCGATCATTCGATAGATGGCTTCCCGTGTCTTGGCGTTTACGGCCACCGGCATCGAGGAAGTCCTCCAGCCCCGCTTTATTTGTGAGTCCAGGACTGCACCAACAGCGCCTGCCTGTCCTTCAATATTTTTATAAGCGTTCTTCTCAGCCTTGTTGCTCATCACGATCATCGCAAAAAGCACACCGGTTATCAGGCCTGAAAGGCCCCAAAGGACCAAGGTGAAAACATTTCCGTCGCCGGTGACAAAGCCAACCGCTAAGCCGACGGCAATGGCAAGCAGTAGAACTAGGGCTGCGAGCCATGCAGAAGTTGGGTCAGATTTGGCGGTCGTTTTATAAACGCGCCACAACTGTCGGAAGCGTCCCGGGGGTTTCTTTTCTTTAGCCACGGACAATAGTTTACTCAGGCAACCGCGCTTGCTTGCGCAAACTCGACTTTGTCGGCCAGATGCTCTAGTTCCTGAGGGATTTCACGGCCCTTTGCCATCATCGACTTAGCCCAAAGTCTGCCCGCACGATAGCTCGATCGGACCAACGGTCCAGCTAGAACTCCCAGGTAACCGATTTCTTCTGCAGCCTGCGAGAGCTCGACGAATTCCTGTGGCTTTACCCAACGCTCAACTGGGTGATGCCGAGGTGATGGCCTGAGGTACTGAGTAATAGTGATGATGTCTGTTCCGGCATCGTGTAAGTCTTGAAGAGCCTGGAGTACCTCCGGTATTTCTTCGCCCATCCCCAGAATCAGGTTGGACTTGGTAACCATTCCGGCCGCCCGGCCCTGACTTAGAACATCCAATGAGCGGTCGTAGGTAAATGCTGGCCTGATTCTCTTGAATATTCTTGGCACTGTTTCTACGTTGTGAGCGAAGACCTGTGGGTTGGTGTCAAATACCTTTTGGAGCAACTCTGGTCTGCCTGAAAAGTCTGGAATAAGTATTTCAACACCGGTTCCCGGCGACTGCTTCTTGATCTGACGAATTGTTTCGGCATAGAGCCAAGCACCTTCGTCGGGAAGGTCATCTCGAGCAACCCCGGTGACGGTCGCATAGCGGAGGTTCATTTGCTTCACCGAGGAGCCAACTCGGCGTGGCTCATCGGCGTCGAACGCCGCTGGCTTTCCAGTGTCTATTTGGCAGAAATCGCATCTTCTGGTGCACTGGCTTCCACCAATGAGGAATGTCGCCTCTCGGTCCTCCCAGCATTCAAAAATGTTCGGGCATCCGGCTTCCTGACAAACAGTGTGGAGCTCTTTTTCCTTTACAAGACTTTGCAGTTTTTGATACTCGGGCCCCATTTTAGCCGTGGTTCTTATCCACTCTGGCTTGCGCTCGATGGGCACCTCGCTATTACGAACTTCAAGTCGGAGCAGTTTTCGCTCTGGTTTAGCTTCTGACATTCGGTATTTCTCCCATCTGCTGCTCTACAAGCGTAGCTGCTTGAGCTGGAGAGATATCCATTCCAGCAAGTTTGGACAAAGTTGTCGCTTTCGCATCGTCAATACCGCATGCAATTATGTGATCGAAGGGTTCAAGCGAGTTATTGCAGTTGAGTGCAAAGCCGTGCATTGTCACTTTTTCGCTAACCCGAATCCCGATTGCAGCAAGTTTTTGATAACCCTCATCGGTATTTACCCAGACTCCAGTTCGTCCTTCGACGCGTTCTCCAGTTACACCAAACTTTGCTGCCACACCAATTAGAACCCCCTCCAGCCATCGGACGTAGCCGACCACGTCGATTGGTTGGGGCAGGTGCATAATCGGGTAGCCAATTAGTTGCCCTGGCCCGTGCCAAGTTATTTTCCCACCACGGTTAGTTTCGATAAATTCAGAGCCATCATTCGGCAGCTCATGTTCTTCGGTTCGCTTGCCCGCCGTGTAGACGGCCTGGTGCTCAAGAAGAAGCACTGTGTTTGGCCTGAGATTGGCGGCCACCTCGGCGTGAGTTTTTAGCTGTAGCTCCATGCCTGCGAGGTAATCGACAAAGTTGGGGTCTAAGCCAACTCTTTCAAATTCAGGCATTACTACGGAGCTCATCCATCTTGATGTTAGATGCCAAGATTGGCTTCAAAGTTGCCAGCCTCAAGTCTCGTCTTGACTTGCATCAGATAACGGGAGGCATCTGCGCCGTCAATAATCCTGTGGTCATAGCTAAGGGCCAAGTAGACCATTGAACGGATGCCAATAGCATCATTGCCATCGGCGTCCTTGACCACCGCTGCGCGCTTCGTGACGATACCGGTGCCCAAAATTGCTGACTGAGGTAAGAAGACAACAGGTGTGTCAAATAGCGCTCCACGGCTACCGGTGTTTGTGACGGTGAAGGTTCCTCCGGAGAGCTCATCTGGAGTGAGCTTGTTGCTTCTTGTGCGCTCAGCCATGTCGGCAATTGTCTGAGCCATTGTGGAGATTGACATGTGTGCCGCGTCCTTTAGGACCGGAGTCAGCAACCCTCGTTCAGTGTCAACAGCAAACGAGATGTTGTCTGAGCCGTGGTAAACAATGTTTGTGTCCTCCACGGTCGCGTTGATGATCGGATTAGCCGCTAGCGCCTCTGCAGCTGCGAGAGTAAAGAATGGCATAAAGGAGAGCTTTGTTCCTGCTTTTTGAGTGAACTCAGCCTGGACACGCTGTCTCATTTCGGCGATCTTCGTAACGTCAACTTCAACTACCGAAGTCAGCTGAGCACTCTGCTGCATCGAAGCAACCGCTCGCTCAGAAAGTACTTTTCTGAGTCTCGACATTGGAACTGTGGTTCCACGAAGCGGTGATGCTTCCGTTGGCGCTTGAGCAGCAGCTGGTGCGGTCTTTGGGGTTGCTGCGGTTAGATCTTCTTTTCTAATGCGACCGCCAACCCCGGATCCGCGAATGCTTCCTAGATCTATCCCCATTTCTGATGCCAGTTTCCTAACGATGGGCGTGACATAGTTCGGATCGCTTGAAGTTTCTTCGGGTGCAGCCACTGGAGCTGTTGTGGCAGGAGCAACTGGCGCAGTAGCAACAGGTGCTGCCTGTTCGGGGGCTACTGGCGCGGCGGCTACCGGTGGGGTTGCTACTGGAGGAACTGGCGCGGCCGGTGCAGTGGCTACCGGTGCAGGGGGAGTAACTGGAGCTGCGGCTACTGGTGGAGTAGCTACTGGTGCAACAGGAGCGGCGGCCACGGGAGCAGCGGGAGCGGCTTCAACCGGCGGGGCCGCGGCCTCAGGAGCAGCGGGGGCAGTTTCGGCAGGAGCAGCAGAGGCAGCATCACCGACGATGGCAAGTACTGCACCAACATCAACGGTCTCATCTTCTTGGACCATGATTTGGGTGAGGATTCCAGCGAATGGGGACGGGATTTCGGTGTCTACCTTGTCGGTGGAAACTTCCACTAGCGGCTCATCTACGGCTACCGAGTCTCCGATGTTCTTCAGCCATCGTGTGACTGTTCCTTCGGTGACGGATTCTCCCAGTGCCGGAAGTATTACTTCGCTCATCTTGGATACCTATCTCTACTGTTCTTAGTTATGCGTGGGCGTGAAGAGGTTTGCCGGCTAGAGCGAGGTGTGCCTCGCCAATAGCTTCGTTCATTGTTGGGTGAGCGTGGATAAGCGGTGCAACGTCTTCTGGGTAAGCCTCCCAGTTGATGATTAGCTGTGCCTCACCAATCTGTTCGCCTGCTCTTGAGCCGATCATGTGGAAGCCGATAACTGGACCGTCTACCTCGCGAATCAGCTTTATGACACCTGCAGTCCCAAGGATGTTGCTCTTGCCGTTACCGGCCAGGTTGTATTCGTAAATCGAAATCTTGTCCGCACCGAACTTCTCTTTTGCTTGCGCCTCGGTTAGTCCGACGGAAGCAATTTCAGGCTCGCAATAAGTCACTCGAGGAATTCCCATTTCGTCAACTACCACTGGCTTGAGGCCTGCAATTTCCTCGGCCACGAAGATTCCTTGCATGAAGCCACGGTGAGCAAGCTGCAGTCCAGGTGTCATGTCACCGACCGCATAAACTCCCGGCAGGTTTGTCTGGAGTCGTTCGTTGGTTAGAACAAATCCGCGATCCATGGTTATGCCCTGCTCTTCGAATCCGAAGCCTGTGGCATTTGGTCCGCGACCCACGGCCACCAGAAGAAGGTCGGCGGCTACGCTGTCTCCGTTTTCCAGAGTGACTACAACGCCGTTGTCATCTTGGGTGACTTGGCTGAACTTGTTTCCAAGTTTTAGCTCCATACCGCGTTTCTTATAAGCACGCTCTAGACCCTTGCTCATGGCGGGGTCTTCGTTGGGCACTAGTCGGTCAAAGCCTTCAATGATTGTCACTTCGGCTCCGAACGACCTCCAAATGGAAGCGAATTCGACACCAATCACGCCACCGCCGAGGATTGCAACCTTGGCCGGAACCCAATCCATTTGCAGGGCCTGGTCACTTGTTATTACACGGCCCGTGATCTCTACGCCTAAAGTCTTTGTGACCGAACCTGTTGCAAGAAGCACATTGGTTCCCGTGTAAACCTCGGTACCCACGGTGATCGATTTAGGTCCGGTTAGGTGACCTTCTCCTTGTACTGAGGTTATGTTTTTGGAGCCGACTAGCCCAGTCAAACCCTTGTAGAGCTTGTCAACGATGGAATCCCGGTACTTATTTACCTGAACCATGTCGATGCTCTGGAAAGTTGCGTTCACTCCGTAGTGCGCGGCCTCTTTTGTGGTGTCGGCTACCTCGGCTGAGTGCAACAACGCTTTGGTTGGAATGCAACCGCGGTGAAGGCAGGTACCACCTAGCTTGTCTCGTTCGATGAGAGCTACTGATAGCCCAAGTTGTGCTGCACGAAGGGCAGCCGCATAGCCACCGCTTCCGCTGCCAAGGATTACGAGGTCAAAATTATTCTCTGCCATAAAAAACTCCAAAAAACGCGGCTTGTTAGTCCAAAGTCTACTACTTAGCTGAGACTCAAGTTCTTAGCCATTTGCACGAGCGTGCGAATGGCAACCCCGGAGGCACCCTTCGGGGTGGAGCCGAAGGGCCCGCCGTCATTATTCGCAGGACCAGCAATATCCAAGTGCGCCCATGATGCTTCTGGTTTTACAAATTCACTCAGGAACCAGCCGGCGATAAGCATCCCACCGGCCCGGTTTCCAATCTTCACGTTTGTTAGATCTGCAATGTCGGAATCCAGTAGGGGTCTCAGTTCCGCGGGCAATGGCATCTCCCACATCAGTTCGCCCGCTTCGACAGCTGCTGCTTGTACCAGGTTTACGGCTTCACCGTGACCCATCACGCCCGCATATCTGTTTCCTAGGGCGATCGTCGCTGCTCCGGTCAGAGTTGCGACATCAACGATATGGTCGACGTTCATTTCAGTCAGGATTGACAGGCCATCGGCCATCACCAATCTACCTTCGGCATCGGTGTTCAAAACCTCAACTGTCTTGCCATTTCTCATGGTCAGCACATCGCCCGGTCTAGTTGCTTGGCCCGATGGCATGTTTTCCGCAACGCAGAGTATTGCCGTCACGTCCAAAGCAAGCTTTTGCTCGGCAATTGCCAGAACAGCTGCCATTACCGTTGCAGCTCCCGCCATGTCGTACTTCATTCCGACCATAGATTCGGCTGGCTTCAAAGAAAGCCCTCCAGTGTCAAAGGTGATTCCCTTACCAACTAGCCCTAAGTGCTTGCCACCTCCGCGATAGGACATTTTTATGAGCCTCGGTGGCCGTTCCGAACCTTTTCCGACGCCCAGGATGCCACCGCAGTTTTCCTTGGCTAGTCTTACTTCATCCCAGACTTCTAGCTCTATTGCCAGGCCATGGCTTGCGGTAATGCAGGTCTCTGCAAGCTTCTCGGGCCACAAATCGTTGGCCGGCGTGTTGATTATCTGTCGTGCTTGAACAATTCGGCTTGCAAGGTTCAGAGAAGACGCGATATCTGTTCCAAGGTGTTGCTCGCTCACTACAAGCTCAATAGCTACGAGCTCCGTTGTTGGCTTTTTGTATTCTGAAGGAGTGTCACTACCTAGCAGGCAGCCCTCGGCTGCCAGCAGAATCTCTTCTGCTGTTGCCCTTGTCAAATCAATGCTCAGGTGAGTAACGCCTTTCGAGGCCCTCACAGAGGCGGCAGCGAAGTTTCTGTAATTGATTGCGTCCCCACAACCGATTACCAACAACACCACATCGTCACCGGGCACTCGAGCAGCGTGGTCTAACTTCGCGGATCCTCCGTATAGAAGCACTGCATCGGGGAGCGCGGAGACTGCCCAGTCGGATTCGGAATTACCGATTGTTTTCGGGACCGCAAGGTGTGTGAATTTACTGCTTCTGATTGCACTCAATGTGATGTTTTGCATGTTCGTAAGTTTAGGTCGGTTAGGCTTAAAGGGTGAAAAAGCTATACGAAGAATTTACTCACGGTCAGATACCATTTGGGCTACCGATGGTTGCACTGATTTCTGGGTTCAGCGATTCAGGGTCCACAATTGCCCAGCTGTCAGATCACTTTTTTTCTGAACTGAGTCATGAGTTAGTCCTTAGCTTTGACAATGACGAATTTTTGGATTATCGATCGAGACGACCTGCGCTTTTTTTCGAGAAGGACCACATCGAGTCTTACGAGCCGCCGTCACTAGCGGTGCACCTGGTTCTAGACGAAGCGCAGCAGCCCTTCTTGCTTCTTGAGGGCTATGAGCCGGACTTGAGGTGGGAGGCTTTTGCGGCAAGCCTCCTTGAGATAATTCAGCGCTTGGGTGTTTCAAGTTTTACTTGGGTTCATTCCATCCCATTCCCGATTCCTCACACCAGACCGGTTGGAGTAACTGTTTCAGGAAACCGTAAGGACATGATTGAACGATTTTCCGAGTGGAAACCTCAGACGCAGGTCCCGGGTAACGTGACACACCTTCTTGAATTCCGGCTAAGTGCTCAGGGCGTAAACACTGCCGGGTTTGTGCTTCTAGTGCCGCACTATTTGGCAGATAATGAGGTGCCAAATTCCGCGATTGCGGGCCTCGAGCTAATTAGCGCCGCGACTGGCCTCGTTTTTCCTTCCGACCAGCTACGGCAAGATGCCGGAAAGTTTGAAACTAAGGTCAAGAGCCAAATTGAGGAAAACCAAGAACTCAGTAAGTTAGTGCAAACCCTTGAGGCTGGGTACGCCAGCGGCGGCCCCGGACCTTCTAGAGCACCCATCAGTAAGCCCTCGGGGGAGCCACGCAGTGTCGATGAGCTCACCGAAGAGCTGGAAAATTACTTATCAACCATGAGAAAAAACACAGACACGCAGGAATAAAGTTCGCTCGAATTACCTTTTATTGGGTAAGACAACGAAAAAAAGTGGCATACTAGTTGTTCGAAGCCCTTTCAGGTCGCAAGACTTGACAAGGGTTTAAAGTCTGCCCAAGAGCGAGGTCTATCATCGCAACAGTGTCAAAGGCGAAAGCCAAGGAATCCTCGACTGAGGATGCCGTTAAAGCTGCTCCTAAGAAGGCAAGCGTCAAGCCGGCGAAGGCCGCGCCAAAGAAAAATTCAGTTGCGCCCGTGAAGGCCGCTGCTAAAAAATCAATCTCTAAGCCAAAAGCTAAAAAAGAGGCTTCCGTAGAAGACATCGTTTCGGAGGCAACTTCGGCGGTCGACTTGAGCTTGGATAGCGACTTAGACCCAGTAACTGCTGCAATTGAGCTACCCAAGGGTGCTCTAGTTATCAATGATGATGAAGATGACATCCCAGTTCAAAATCTTGCAATTACCGGAGCTACGGCCGATCCTGTCAAGGACTACCTGAAGCAGATCGGTAAAGTTGCGCTGCTAAATGCTGAGCTGGAAGTTGAGCTCGCGAAGCGGATCGAGGCCGGCTTGTTTGCAGAGGATAAACTCGCCACCGAATCCAAGTTAGCACCGGCTGATCGTAGAGACTTGAACTGGGTCGTGAAGGACGGAAAGCGATCAAAATCGCACCTTCTAGAGGCGAACCTTCGATTGGTGGTCTCACTTGCCAAGCGCTACACCGGACGCGGCATGCAGTTCCTAGATTTGATTCAAGAGGGAAACCTGGGATTGATTCGTGCGGTCGAGAAATTTGACTACACAAAGGGCTTTAAGTTCTCGACTTACGCCACTTGGTGGATTAGGCAGGCTATTACTCGCGCCATGGCAGACCAGGCTCGAACTATTCGCATCCCAGTTCACATGGTTGAGGTCATAAACAAACTCGCAAGAGTGCAGCGCCAGTTGCTCCAGGATCTAGGTAGAGAACCGACCCCTGATGAACTGGCAGCCGAATTGGATATGACACCTGAAAAAGTTGTCGAGGTCCAAAAGTACGGCAGAGAGCCAATCTCGCTTTCTACTCCTTTGGGAGAGGATGGCGACAGCGAATTTGGTGACTTGATTGAGGACACCGAGGCAGTTGTCCCGGCCGACGCTGTGGGCTTCACAATGCTTCAACAAGAATTAGAGCGGGTCTTAGACAGTTTGCACCCTCGTGAGGCTGGAGTTATTCGCTCCCGTTTTGGTCTAGGTGATGGCGTGCAGATGACTCTTGACCAGATCGGCGAAAAGTTCGGCGTGACCAGAGAGCGCATACGGCAAATCGAATCCAAGACCATGTCGAAGCTTCGACACCCGTCTAGATCACAGCTTCTTCGCGACTACCTGGACGGCTAAATGCGTGCCATCCTGGCGGTTTCGATCGGGAAGCTATTACGGTTTCTCGTTCGTTTAGTCAGGCCAGGCGGAGGTTCAGCGCTTCCAGGTGTGGTTGCAAATAAATTAGATCCACAGCTACTTTCGAATGCCCTTTCATCCTTGGATCTAGGTTTGGTTGTGGTATCCGGCTCGGCAGGAAAATCATCGACCACCAGCTACTTAGTCAACTTGCTAGAAGCACACGGTCTTCGCGTCTTTACAAATAGCAGTACAGCAAACATTCGGCAGGGTCTAGTTGCGGCCGTTTTGAAACAAGGTAACTGGCGAGGCCGTCTGGACTCGGACATAGCGGTATTGGAATTCGACGAGGGCCACGGGGCAGTTCTTGCTGGCGAGCTCGATGTTCGGCTAGCAGTTCTCACGAATGTTCTTTCTGATCAACTAGACCGATTCAATGACCCGGATGACGTCATAGAGATGCTGAGCAAAATAGGGTCAGCTGCCAAGGTAGTCGTCCTAAATACCAACGATAAAAATCTAGCCCAATTGCAATTTAAGGCACCCGTAGTTGGGTTCGGATTGTCCTCAGAGCTGGCCACGATTTCCAATCCGGTCTATGCGCTAAATTTCGGTTCTCACCCGGTCATCGCCAATTTTGCTGAGGCTGGAACCGACTGCGTGGTGTTGAATTCGGAAGGTAAGACTAAGTTCCTCACCACAGGATTACCAGATCACCAGGCGCTCAATCTGGCAGCGGCCGTTGCCGCCCTTCACCAGCTAATTGAACCTTCGACTAGCACTATTGCCCACGTCCTCAAGGAACTGAAGCCAGTGTTCGCACGAAACGAAAAGGTGAAAATTTCTGGTGTCGATGTGACTATCCGTTTGGTTCAAAACCCCACTAGTTTTCAGCTGAACCTAGATGAGCTTAGGTCAGACAACACCCCGCTCCTGCTGATGGCTGGTCGAGACATTCATGATCCAAGCTGGCTCTGGACAGTCGATTTTTCGAAGTTAGACAGGGTGGACATCGTCGGAGGATTCAATGCTCATGAGCTCGCCTTGAGATTGGCGGTTGCGGGTATAGAAGTGGGCGCTGTGATTCAAGATGCGAACTCTGCAGCGGATAATTTCCTCGCGCTACAAGGGACGGGTCATACTGTCTTGTTTAGCGCAGACGCAATGCGTCGAGTAAGAAGACACTGGGGGTTGGCAAAGTGAGTAGCTACTTCAGTTTTCACAAGGACTACTTTGATAACAACGGCGATCAGGGGAACCTGTCGGTTTTGAATTATTTTCTTAGCCAACAATCCGTGTTGTTCGATGAAGTTACCGACCCAGAGTCGGCCGATTTTGTAATAGTTGGCGACGCAAGTCGCGCGGCACTTCGAGAATACGGGACAGAGCTTTTAGCCTTAGCCCCTGCATTGCAAAAAAGGCACTCAGCCGGTCTCGCAACGCTGATTATTGGTTCAAGCTATGAGTTTTTGGCATCTCAGGTTTCGTGGCTTGAAACCCCAAAGCTCGGGCCGATCACCAGTGAATTTAGAACGGTTGACACTCTAGACGCCGGACCAATTGTCGGCTATCGAAATAGTTCGCTCCTGAATCTTGATTTCGTTCGGAATGGTGACTTTGTAGGGACCACACTATTCGGGCCGATTTTGGCGAAGAACCCAACATTATTAGACCAGATGCTTCTTGCTTGCGGAGGGTCTTCGGCAGATTGGAAACCGCAGATGCTCGATTGGGTTGAGACTATTAGAGAGTCAATTTCAACGTAGCTCAAGGTCCCAAGGACTAACGGCAGCCTTTGTAATCAAACAGCTTGGGGTGTTGTTCTAAGCCTGGTTTAGGTCGGAGCTTTGGTCGTGCCATCCAAGTGTGATTGGCTCCAACTTTGCCTTATTGGCATTTCCGTGATGTGCGCAAAACAGCAACTCACCGCCAGCTAATTGAACTCTCATGTAGGCCTGCGCTCCGCAAACATCGCAGCGGTCGCTAACCAATAGCTTCGTGGTTTCCGTCATGTTTTCCATTGGCTTTATTAAACCACGGTTGACTCAAATGCATGTGACATTTGAAGCCAGTTTCTCTTACGGCGAAGTGGCGCGATGGTACAAGTGTGAACCAGGGTTATTGTTTCGACGTGGATGATTACTCAGCGAGACACCTTTCGGTCCTTGAAGGACTTGAAGCGGTTCGAAAAAGACCAGGAATGTATATCGGCTCGACCGACGGTCGTGGCCTCATGCATTGTCTATGGGAGATAATCGATAACTCAGTCGATGAAGCCCTCGCGGGACACGGGAAGTCCATTGGCGTCTTCATCCACACCGACGGTTCAATTACGGTCCAGGACGATGGCCGGGGAGTCCCGGTTGACATAGAGCCGAGGACAGGTCTTTCCGGCGTTGAAGTCGTGTTTACAAAGCTGCATGCCGGTGGAAAGTTTGGTGGAGGATCCTACGGCGCCTCGGGTGGCCTGCACGGGGTAGGAGCCTCAGTAGTGAATGCCCTGAGCTCTCGTCTCGACGTTGAGGTGGATCGCGCCGGTCAAACTTGGGCCATGTCTTTCCACAGGGGTGAGCCGGGAGTGTTTGCTGGTGACGGTCCAGATGCGGACTTCAGGCCTTTTGTTGATGAGAGTGAGCTTAGGGTCGTTGGCAAAGTTTCCAAATCAAAAACCGGCACAAGGGTTCGATATTGGCCCGACTCACAAATTTTTGAGCCAGGTGCGGATTTTCAAATGCAGGACTTGGAAGGCCGTCTAAGACAGACTGCTTTTTTGGTTCCCGGGTTGGTCCTGAGTGTCCACGATGAGCTTTCGGAAGTCAGTCAAGAGTTTGTCTTCGAGGGCGGCATTACTGAGTATGTGGAGTACTTGGCAGCCGACGGGCCGGTGTTGGCAACCCGACGAATCCAGGAGACCACAAGCTTTCGGGAAACAGTTCCAGTCTTAGACGAAGCCTCTGGCTCCATGAAGAGCAAAGAGGTAGAACGAAATTGTGTTGTGGACGTCGCATTGCGATGGGGTTCTGGTTTTGATACCAAGGTCAAATCTTTCGTAAACATAATCTCAACGCCTAAAGGCGGCTCTCACCTGACCGGCTTCGAGCAGGCTTTACTCAAGTCCTTCAGGGCCGCTATCGAGGTGAATGCTAGAAAACTGAAGGCCACTTCTCTAAAGATTGAGCGGGATGACGTAATGGCGGGGCTTACTGCCGTTGTGTCAGTGAGTTTTCCGGAGCCACAATTCGAAGGTCAGACCAAGGAAACCCTCGGCACTCCTGCCATAAAGGCCATTGTTGCGAACTCGGTTGCCAAATGGGCCGATGAGCTTCTTGCTGGCAAGATTCGAGGAACAAAGGCCGAGGTTGACGCTCTACTTGACAAAGTGGTCAGCGAAGCTAAGACGCGCATTAGCGCCCGAAGCCTGAAAGACACACAACGCAGGAAAAACGCTCTGGAGTCGTCGTCGTTACCTAGCAAGCTTGTTGATTGTCGCGGTAGCGCAACCGTCGGTTCTGAGCTGTTCATCGTTGAGGGTGATAGCGCGTTGGGGACAGCTAAGCTGGCCCGCGATTCGGCCTTTCAGGCCTTACTTCCAATACGTGGAAAAATCCTAAACGTCCAGAAGGCATCGCTGTCGGACATGCTTTCCAACGCCGAGTGCGCTGCAATCATCCAGGTGCTTGGGGCGGGTTCAGGTCGAACTTTTGATCTGGAGCAGGTTCGATACGAGAAGATTATTCTCATGAGCGATGCCGACGTTGATGGTGCTCACATTAGAACCTTGCTGCTGACGCTGTTTTTCCGATACATGCGACCGCTTGTAGAAGCAGGAAGGGTTTACGCGGCCGTTCCTCCGCTTCACCGAGTCGAGACGGCAGGCCGCAACAAAGAAGTTATTTACACCTACTCGCAGCAGGAGTTGACGGACCTTCTTAGGAGCCTTGAGAAGGCTGGAAAAACTTATAAGCAGCCGATTCAACGTTATAAAGGACTCGGAGAAATGGATGCAGATCAGCTGGCTGAGACCACGATGCAGCCGGCCAACCGAATGCTTCGTCGCATCACGGCGGTTGATGCTGCTGCTGGGGAGCGCACTTTCGAATTACTAATGGGTAACGAAGTAGCTCCAAGGCGAGACTTTATTGTTGACTCAGCGGACGATTTTGACAGAGAGAAAATCGACGCTTAGTAGGCGGCCGCCAAATAGTCATCGATTGCTACCCCGCTGCCATCCCGGCGTTGGTCTATCTCGATTACTGGAAGTTCAGACCCATCTAGGTTTAGCAGTACTGGACTCGGAGAACTGATGGCTGCGAAATATAACTGGTCCTGATTTTTCAAGAAGCGGTGACATCTAACACCTTGGGTTCCTCTGCCCTTCCGCGGGTAATTCGCAACAGGGGTTATCTTTATGGCCCCTGAGTCAGTGGAACCCAGAGCCAATGAAGAGTTCGCTGCCGTCACTAGGTTCGAACCCGAATCAACGACGCCGAAACTTATGACCAGCGATTCTGGCGATGAAATTCCCGACATGCCGCTAGCACTAAGCCCCTGCGGTCTCACCGATTTTGCAGGGAAGATCAATAGATTCGCGCTGCTCGTCACGAAGCAAAGCTCAGTGTCATCGGCGGCGACGGTGAAGGCAACTATTTTGTCTCCGTCCTTTAGGCCAATCAGTCCGACCTCTTCTTTGTCAGGGAAGGGGCCGGAGAGTCTCTTGACAACTCCGTTGGTTGTTCCTAGCGCGTAGGTGTCATCGCTCAACCAGTCCGCTATGCCAACCACTGATTCTCCAGACAGCCCAAGAAATTTATCTGCACTGGACGCATTTGTTGAAACACCAGCCGACATGGCCGGCAAGTCAGAAACGTGAACTCTAATTATTCGACCCTTGGAAGTAACTAGGCCAACATCCTTTCGAAGTGAAGTGCTGATACTAGTCCCGGCCACCGAAGCTGTCTGTGTTGAAGGTTCGGCGCGGAAAAGGTTTCCAAGTGCATCGAGAGTCACCGTTGCGGGGGAGTCCTCAAGTTGTGTCACCTGAACTGCTTTTCGAGAGATAGTAACTCCCTCTGAATCGATCAATTGAGTTCTCCTCGCGTCCCCAAATTCTGCAGCGACTTCGTCAAGCTCCTTGGAGACCAGTCGCTTTACTAGTTCGTCGCTACCGAGCAGTTGCTGGAGGTTTGCGATTTCCTTTCGAAGTGTGTCAGCCTCTGTTTCCAACTCAATCAGGCTAAATCTGGTGAGTCTTCGAAGCCTAAGTTCCAGAATGTAATCGGATTGCAGCTCCGAGAGATCAAACACGGTTTTGAGCCGATCGCGAGCAGCTTCTGCGGTGTCGGAAGTTCTGATCACCTCAATAATCTCGTCGATGTTGAGTACGGCGATCGCTAGGCCGTCAAGCAGGTGAAGCCTCCCCATCCTGCGGTCTAATCGATTCTTGCTTCGTCGAGTAGTCACGCTAATGCGATGCTTGAGGTAAACCTCCAGGAGGGCCTTCAATGGCATTTGCTGCGGTCGGCCCTCGACTAGCGCCACGTTATTTATGCCGAAGCTCTCTTCGATTGGAGTCAGGCGATACAGGGCGTCAATGACCGAAGCAGGATCGAACCCGGTCTTGAGCTCAATGATTAGTCGCAGTCCGTTTTCGCGATCGGTCAGGTCGACGACGTTGTGGATGCCTTCAAGTTTCTTTGAGGTGACCGCGTCTCTTATTTTCTCGATTACTCTTTCTGGGCCGACCAGGTATGGCAGTTCGGTGATAACCAATCCGGTGCGCCGCGGGCCAACCATTTCAACCGAGATCTTTGCTCGAGTTCGAAAAGTCCCTCGACCCGTCAGATAGGCCTCTCTTAGGCCATCGCCGACCAGGGCTACGGCGCCAGCTGGTAGATCCGGGCCAGGCAGGACTTCCATGATTTGGTCAAGCGAGGCTTCTGGGTTTTTGATCAGTAAGTGCAGAGCTGCAACAACCTCTTTCAAATTGTGAGGCGGCATGTTCGTTGCCATACCCACTGCGATTCCGCTGGCACCGTTGACTAGAAGGTTTGGGAAGGCGGCGGGTAGCACCGACGGCTCTGTCAGCTGGGCATCGTAGTTTGGTGTGAAATCGACTACGTCTTCGTCGAGGCTTTGATTCAGAGCCTCTGCGGCCTTGGCAAGCCTGGCTTCGGTGTATCTTGCGGCGGCGGGTCCGTCATCGAGGCTTCCAAAGTTTCCGTGACCGTCTATTAGCGGAAGGCGCAGTGAGAAATTCTGCGACATCCTCACCAGGGCGTCGTAGATTGCCTGGTCTCCGTGCGGGTGAAGTTTTCCCATGACTTCACCGGTAACCCTGGCCGACTTCACGTGTCCGCGGTCGGACTTCAAGCCCATCTCACCCATTTGGTAAATGATTCTTCGCTGAACAGGTTTTAGGCCGTCTCTAGCATCGGGGAGCGCTCTTGAGTAAATAACAGAGTAGGAGTATTCCAGGAAGCTCTCTTGCATTTCTGCAGAGACATCAATGTCTACAATTCGTTCCGATGTATCGGTCATGAGTCCTAGCTGTGCGAAACTTGTGGGGTGCCTTTGACTTTACCCGCTGTCCCCAATGCTTTAGGGAACATTCGCAACGTGTTCACATCTGGGCTGCTTTCGTTGCAGGGTCTGAGCAATCCCTTGGGTTTAAGTCATAAGCAAAAGGTGATTGTTATTTTGATCGACGGCCTTGGCGCTGAACAGATAATGCAGCGAAGCGGACACGCGCCATGGCTCAATAGCTTGCTAAATAAAAAAAGCATCTCGGTTTGCGGTTTTCCAGCGACTACCAGTGCGAACATTGCCTCATTCGCAACTGGCGATTCCCCGGGCCAACACGGATTAGTCGGGCACCGAGTCTGGGATAGGAATTACGACGAACAGATAAACCTCCTGGTGGGGTGGAACGAACGCACGGATCCGCTCGTTTGGCAACCTCGCGAAACGGTTTCTGAGCGCGCATTGGCTTTGGGATTGGAATGCAATGTTGTTGCCGCATCTGAGTACCGCGGCACCGGCTATAGCCAGGCCACTATGCGAGGCGCCAACTTCATTTCCGCTGATTCTTGGCAGGAGAAGTTCGAGGCTGCAAGGACGATTGCAAATTCAAAGCGGCAATCTCTGACGTATTTGTACATTCCCGAACTTGACAAATATGGTCATCAGAGTGGTTGGTCAAGCTCTGGTTGGGCGGCAATGCTCGAGGAACTTGATTCAGCTCTCAGATCATTCTGTGAAAAAATACCAAAGGATACCGGGGTGGTGATCACGGCGGACCATGGAATGATCGAGACTGCCAAGCCAAGGCAGCTAGTGCTCGATGATTGCTACGAAAAAAGTGGTTCGGTCCAATTTGTTGGGGGCGACACGAGAGTAAATTATGTCTATCTTGACAACATTGGAGCTGTGGACCAGGTCGCAGCGGATCTCGAGCCTTTAAGCTACGCGTTCGACACCGTAAAGACCGAAGATGCCATTGCCGCAAATTGGTTTGGTGAAGTGCTTCAGCCAGCACGCGACCGATTACCAGAGCTCATGCTTCTGGCGAAATCGGACTTCACCTTGTATCACTCGAAATACTTCAAATCCAGGAGCTTTGACATGGTTGCGCATCATGGCTCGTTGTCACCCGCGGAGATTAGAGTGCCACTAATCCGAATCGGATTCTGAGTTCGTAGTCCCAAGAACAATCTCGTCCCAGCTTGGCAAGGAAGCTCTTCCCTTGGCTGTCGCCGGCTTTAGATCGGCCTGTTTGCGCCTAGTCCTAAGTTCTTCAACAAGGCTGTGTACTGAAGCAGTGCGTTCGGAGCTCTCCGAGTCTTCGGGTGAGTCTGGTGCTGATGACTCAGGCTCCATCTGCACCTCAGTCGGGATTGATTCGTGAAAAACCGGCGACGTGACATCTCGACGCGATTGTTGCTTCGAAGCATTCTGGGCGGCTTTATTGGTCGGCTCGAGGCTGCGTGAACGAGGATCGAATTTCCAACTCATCGGTTCTTGGCCATTCGCGTGGACGTGCCAAGTTCCCTCAGTTTTTAACACGCTGAACGTTGCTGACGGATCCGAGCGCGAGATTAAGTCTTGAAACCGCATCATGGATGCGCCGTCACTAACCTCAGTATTTAGGGCAGCTTCTAGAACATATCGAAGTTCATCTAGGATCGGGGCTGCGAACGGCCTAATTGCGTCAACGTCTTGCCCGACTTGGGTGGCGACCTCATCCACACTGTGGCCGGCTCTAATGAGATCTTGAACTAACTTAGGGCTGAAATCCGCTCCGGACACCCTTGGATTGTTTTTGAGAGCGTCCCTCATGGAATCGTCGATTGGAACTTGGAAGCGTTCTCCCTGGTCCGACTCGAGAATGATTGAGTCAGCTTCTCTGGCAACAAATCTTAGGTTCATGGATGCCTCCTAGTTATGAAGTGTGGCACTTTGGGGCGTTTGCTGGATTATTTCGCTCGGTGAGTTTGCTAAAGGATTTTGTCTTGCGGCGAGCCTAGTTTGCAAAATTTCGATTCCTAGGGCATAGTTCACGCCGAGACACCAAGAGAGGCGGGACAGCATGGCAACGGATTACGACGCAACTCGAAAGACGGATGACGACACTGAGTCCCTTGATGCCCTGAAGGAACGTGGTCCTTCCGCGGGCTCAGGTGGCGACGATGACGTTGACAACGCTGATGGTTTTACGATGCCGGATGTGGTCAACGAGGAACTCGAAGTTGTTGTGCTACCTCTTCAGGAAAACGAATTTACTTGTACCAACTGTTTCCTAGTTAAGCCGCACCACCAGAGAGCCTCAAAGCCTCGATCAGCTGCGGTTTGCATTGATTGCGCTGGCTAGCCCCGAGGGGTTTCTGGTACTTATTAGTAGGTAAGCAGTGGGGTCGTTTGGGTCGGTCACGCGGACTTTAACCATGAACTTAATGTCCCCTCTTATCACAAATTGTGCAGCCGGGCTGAGGCCTGGTCCTCGCTCTGTCTTCATCTGATCTCCTTCTAAACCGAAGGCTTCCCCTAGCGCGCTTAGCGGCACATTTATCCTGCCAGCTCTTATGTTTTCCGTGATCTGTATGGTGGGCGCGGAGAAGATTGACAGTAGAACGAGAGCAACTGGCACCAGCCCGGCCATAACTACAGCGCCACTCTGAGACACCGGCAACACCGACAGCAAAACAAGCGGGGCGGACAGACTCATGGCGATCAAAAAACCGACTGACGGGTACAAGCGTTCGAAATAGGAATTAGTAGGCACGGTAATACATTACGCTCTAGGCATGGATTTGGAAGTGCTGATAATTGCTCAAGATGGGTTTGAGCCGATTTACGCGAAGCCGGGAGATGCCGGCTGCGATCTTCGCTCAACTCAACAGCTGATGATTGCTGCAGGGGAACGGATGCTTGTTCGAACCGGAGTGAAGCTAGCAATGCCCGACGGCTACGTAGGGCTCGTTCATCCTCGGAGCGGTCTTGCGGCTAAAAGCGGAATAACGGTGTTGAATGCTCCGGGAACTGTTGATGCAGGCTACAGGGGAGAAATCATGGTGACACTGCTCAACACTTCGGATGAGGACTTTCAAATAGAAGCTGGTGATCGGATTGCACAGTTGTTGTTCCAAAAGGTAGAACGAGCCCGTTTTATATCGGTTACCGAACTACCCGAATCCAGTCGAGGTGCGACCGGCTTCGGTTCAACGGGGAAGGCGTGATGTCTAAATCGAGCCCTGTGGATAGGGATACTGCTGGCCCCTTTGACGTTTCAGAAATTGGTGTTCTGACGCCATACCTTGATTTTGGCTCCATTAGGTTAGCTCCTGCTCAGGGTATGCAGATCAGAGCCGACATTGACGACACAAGCAAGAAGGTAGTTGCCCTAACGGTTGAAGTTGAGGGACACCGATTGCAGCTGCAGGCTTTTGCTTCGACTAAGTCCGATGGCCTCTGGGAAACAACTATGGCTGCCCTAATTCAAGGCATCGCCACTCAGGGCGGATTGATGGAACCCGTCGAAGGAATTGTGGGTCAAGAGCTTCGGGGGAGTGTGCCGGCTAGAAGCGGGGAGCAGGTAATATCCAGACCGACCAGGTTCATCGGCGTTGATGGTCCGCGGTGGTTTCTTCGAGGAGTTATTTCGGCGTCCACAATCAACGAGGATGTTTACGCTCGACTTGTTTCGATTTTTCGATCAGCCGCTGTCAGTCGCGGTGACATTGCCATGCCTCCGGGAGAACTTTTACCATTGAGGTTGCCCGTGAGTGATAAAAATGAGTGATCCAGATGCTGTCGCCAAGCGACTAGGACTGGAAAAAGGCGAAGAGGGCTTCGACCTGAACCGTCAGTCTCTTCTTGCCGGAATTGGTGGTCCGCTGGGTATTGCCGAAGCGATACTCCCAGCCACCTTGTTTTCTATTGTTTTCGCCATAACCGGAGAGGCGATAGCCGCTGTGGCTGTGGCGGCCGGAAGCTCTGCTCTATTCATAGCCATTCGTCTTGCACAACGAAAATCTTTGATGCAGGCAATCGTTGGTGCTGCTGCAATCGCATTCGCAGCATTTTTAGCACTTCGTGATGGAGGGCAGGCCGCCGACTACTTTGTTCCGGGATTCTTTACCAATGCAGCATACGCTTTTGTTTTTCTGATTTCGGTGTTGATACGACGACCGATCATGGGTTACGGGGCACAGTTACTTTTCGGCTTGGCAAATTGGCGAAGCGACAAAGCGGTGTTTTCCAGGCTTAGAACGGTGACTCTAGTCTGGGTTGGGTTTTTCTTAGCTCGTTTAGCAGTTCAGCTTCCTTTGTATTTCTCCGGTCAAGTTGAGCTTTTGGCCGCATCTCGTGTGGTCATGGGTGCTCCGGCATACGCGGGACTGCTGGCTCTTACTTGGATTCTGCTGAGGCGCATCGCTAACCCAATTGACGGTAGATTAGAGGGGTAATCTTCTAGGAGTTGTTCTAATGTCCCATTTTTCAAGCGCCAGCAATCTAACCGTCGGCACCAAAACCTACAAGTACTTCAGCATGGCAGGGCTCGACGTTCAAAAGTTGCCATATAGCCTCAAGATACTTCTTGAGAACATGCTGCGGACCAAGGATGGTGCGAACGTAACTCAGGCTCACGTCGACGCTTTAGTGGCATGGGATCCAAACAAGGAGCCCGATACTGAAATCCAATTCAGCCCCGCAAGAGTGATCATGCAGGATTTCACCGGAGTTCCCTGCATCGTTGATCTAGCAACCATGCGTGAGGCGGTTCAGGAGCTTGGTGGAGACCCACAAAGCATCAACCCACTCACCCCAGCGGAGATGGTCATCGATCACAGTGTTGTGGCGGATGTGTCAGGATCTCCAGACGCCGCTGAGCGAAACGTTGAGTTTGAATACCAGCGAAACAGTGAGCGCTACCAGTTTTTACGTTGGGGCCAGACGGCGTTCGATAACTTTAAGGTCGTTCCGCCGGGAACAGGCATCGTTCACCAGGTAAACATTGAGTTCTTGGCTAGAACAGTGATGACTCGCGAGGTTGATGGCGAATTGGTTGCGTACCCCGATAGCTGCGTTGGAACGGATTCGCACACGACCATGGTCAACGGACTCGGTGTTCTTGGCTGGGGTGTTGGCGGCATCGAAGCCGAGGCTGCGATGTTGGGTCAGCCAGTATCAATGCTTATTCCAAAGGTCGTAGGTTTCAAGCTAACCGGCCAAATCCCAGTTGGGGCAACGGCTACGGATGTCGTGCTAACTATTACCCAGCAGCTTCGTAACCACGGGGTCGTGGGCAAGTTCGTTGAATTTTACGGAGACGGTGTTGCAAGTGTGCCATTGGCCAACCGCGCGACAATCGGCAACATGTCTCCTGAATTTGGTTCTACGGTGGCAATTTTCCCAATTGACGATGTGACCTTGGATTATCTGCGCATTACAGGCCGTGATTCGGACGAAATAGCTCTCGTGGAGGCCTACGCGAAAGCGCAGGGCATGTGGCATGACCCAAGTCAAGAGCCTGATTTCAGCGAGTACCTAGAGCTTGATCTTTCAACAGTTGTGCCTTCAATTGCCGGCCCCAAGCGCCCTCAGGATCGGGTTGAACTGTCCACGAGCAAGGCATCTTTTGAGCGGGACCTGAAGAGCTACGCACCTTCATTCAGTGCGCCAGTCCCAGTGAAGGGCAAGGATTATCAGCTTGATCACGGCGCGGTGACCATCGCGTCGATCACTTCTTGCACTAACACCTCAAACCCTTCGGTGATGATAGCTGCCGGGCTGTTAGCAAAGAAGGCCGTTGAAAAGGGCCTAACGGCCAAGCCATGGGTAAAGACCTCCTTGGCGCCGGGTTCCAAAGTTGTGACCGAGTACTACAAAAAGGCTGGCCTAACGGATTCACTCGATCAGCTCGGTTTCCAGCTAGTTGGATATGGCTGCACAACCTGCATTGGCAACTCTGGCCCTCTAGCTGACGAGATATCGGCAGCGGTTAACGAAGGCGACCTTGCTGTGACAGCGGTCCTCAGCGGAAACCGAAACTTTGAGGGACGCATAAATCCAGATGTCAAGATGAACTACTTAGCTTCCCCTCCATTGGTGATTGCATATTCTTTGGCTGGAACTATGGACTTTGATTTTGAAACTGAATCACTTGGTTCGGATCAGGATGGACATGATGTTTTCCTAAAGGACATCTGGCCAACACCGGGTGAGGTTCAAGAGACGATTGATAGCTCAATCAACTCGGAGATGTTCACATCTCAGTACGCTTCCGTATTCGATGGGGATAGCAGGTGGCAGTCACTGCCAACACCCGAGGGCGCACTGTTTGACTGGGTCAGCGACTCTACTTATGTAAGAAAGCCTCCCTACTTTGAAGGCATGAGCCTGACGCCTTCGCCTGTGACTGATGTTCATGCCGCAAGGGCCCTGGTGTTGCTTGGTGATTCGGTTACTACCGACCACATCTCACCTGCTGGCTCGATAAAAGCTGATTCTCCAGCAGGTATCTACCTGATGGAAAAAGGCGTCGGGCGAGTTGATTTCAATTCCTACGGATCCCGTCGTGGTAACCACGAAGTTATGATTCGCGGAACTTTTGCCAACATCAGGCTTCGTAATCAGCTGCTTCAAAACGTTGAAGGTAGCTACACACGTGACTTCACAACCACCGAAGGCTCGCAGAGCTTCATATTTGATGCGGCTGAGAACTACCGCGCGGCCGGCACACCACTGGTTGCAATCGCCGGCAAAGAGTATGGCTCCGGATCTTCCAGGGATTGGGCGGCTAAGGGAACAAGTCTCTTGGGCATCAAGGTAGTTATCGCAGAGAGCTTTGAGCGCATTCACCGAAGCAACCTAATCGGCATGGGCGTTCTGCCGCTGCAGTTCCCTGCAGGACAGCACGCAGCAAGTCTTGGGCTTGATGGCACTGAAGAGTTTGATTTCACGGGGATTGAAGAGCTCAACAATGGCAAGACACCTAGGACCGTTCACGTGGTGGCCAGGCCGACAGCGCACTCAGCTGAAGGTAAGGCAGTTATCGAGTTTGATGCGGTTGTTCGAATCGATACTCCGGGCGAAGCCGACTACTTCCGTAATGGCGGTATTTTGCAGTACGTTCTTCGTTCTTTGGTGGCCTAGGAATACTTCAAGTCAACGAATGTTGGGAACCAAATGAGTCTTTTAGCTGGAATCAAATCTCCTAGTGATCTCGAAGCGTTGTCGGCAACCCAGTTGGTGGAGTTGTGCCAGGAAGTAAGAGAACACTTAGTCGATTCAGTTTCTAAAACTGGTGGTCACTTGGGTCCTAACTTGGGCGTTGTCGAAATTACAGTCGCACTTCACAGGGTTTTTGACTCTCCCAAAGATTCGATAGTTTTCGACACCGGACATCAAAGCTATGTCCACAAACTACTGACCGGCCGTCAGGATCTATCGACTCTTCGTCAAAAGGGCGGCATCGCAGGCTACCCGCAGCGTTCTGAGAGCGAACATGACATCGTGGAGTCATCACATGCATCATCCTCTTTGAGCTGGGCAGACGGTATCTCAAGGGCGTATAAAGCTACCAATCAGCTCGACAGGCACGTTGTCGCGGTAATTGGCGACGGCGCTTTGACCGGAGGCATGTCCTGGGAGGCACTCAATAACATCACGGATGACAATGACCGCAACTTGGTTATCGTCGTGAATGACAACGGTCGCTCCTATGCCCCAACCATGGGTGGCTTGGCCCATCGACTTGAGTCAATTAGAGCCAATTCGCTCTACCGCGCCAGTTATTCACTATCCCGGAAGATTTTCTATCGGCTAGGCCCTCTTGGAAGGGCTGTATTTGATTCAACTCGTGCGGGACTGCACTCTTTGTTTGGCCCCGGTAACTTCGGGGGAATCTTTCCTAACTTGGACATAAAGTACTTCGGTCCAGTGGATGGCCATGATCTGGCAGCACTTGAAAAGGCGCTAGCAAGAGCTAAGGCGCACCAAGGACCAGCCGTTGTCCACGCCATTACCCAAAAGGGCAAGGGATACGATCCTGCCGTAAGGGATGAGGCTGACCAGTTCCATGCGGTTGGCAAGATTAATCCCGAGACCGGCATGCCGATGCCCAGCAATGGTAAGACCCCATGGACCGAAGTCTTCGCGGATGAGATTCTGGAGATCGCAAAGTCTGATTCGAGAGTTGTGGGCATTACCGGAGCCATGATGATTCCTGTTGGTTTGGATAAATTCGCCAGCGAATTTCCGGACCGAGTTTTTGATGTTGGTATCGCGGAGCAACATGGAGTTGCTGCAGCTGCAGGCATGGCCTTCGGCGGACTGCACCCAGTAGTTGCCATTTATTCGACTTTCATAAATCGTGCCTTTGATCAAGTGCTGATGGATGTGGCTCTTCACAAGGCCGGAGTTACCTTCGTGCTTGATAGGTCGGGCATAACAGGTCCTGACGGCGCCAGCCACCATGGTGTCTGGGACATTCCGCTTCTGCAAATGGTCCCTGGTATTCACATCTGTGCGCCAAGGGATACAGAGCGACTTCAAGAAGGCCTCAGAGAAGCAATTGAAATCAATGACGCTCCAAGCGTCGTGCGTTTTCCAAAGGGCGCAGTTCCAGAGTCAATTGAAGCCATCATGCGCACAACCAACGGCGTTGATGTCCTAAAGCAGGCCGCCAGCAAGGATGTGCTCATCGTTGGAGTGGGTAGTTTTGCATCGGTTGCAATTGATGTGGCTGATCTTTTGGCAAGTCAGGGGATTGGTGCAACGGTCGTGGACCCAAGGTGGATCTTGCCAATAAACAAGGACCTCGTTGAGATGTCCAAGGATCACCGATTGGTCGTGACAATTGAGGATGGACTAAAGACCGGGGGATTCGGTTCAAGAGTTCGTCAGGAGCTAAGGGCTAATGAAGTTGATACTGCACTTAGCGAGGTTGGCGTACCTGCCGAGTTCTTGGAGCACGCCGAGCGATCAGAAATACTTGAGCGATTGGGCCTTACCGCAAAGTCAATCGCAAGAGACATCGTTGCCCAGGTTCTCGGGTCAAAGGTCCCACACGCTAAGGCGTTTGAGGATGAGAATGCTCAGCCTCAGCTAACACAAGACCCGCTTCTATAAGTTCAGTAACGATCTGAACCTGCCATGGTCTGGCACCAAGATTTTCTAGCTGCGCAGTGATGTTTTCTTCGGGCTCGAAGCAAACTCTCCTCAAAAACTCGGGCGTCAGCAGGTTTTCAACGGGTACGACAAGCTCAGCCGCTTTGGCCATAACTAGCTGTCTTACGAGCTTTAGTCTGACGTGTGCCTCCGGGAATCTTTTCTCCCAGCTCTTGTGATTTGGAATAGCGCCGGTGTGCTCTGGGGCTGGCAAAATCTCTAAGTTCTTTGACCCTTCGACTGCCTCCCACCAAACCGACAACATCGACCTGGAGGCGCGACCCTGAAATAATTTGTTCTGAGACAGTTCGTGCTTTGACCTAGGCACCTTATCGATTGCGGCCATTATCGAACGGTCTGGAATTAGGCGTCCGGGCGCAATGTCTGATTCGCTTGCTATCTCGTCGCGGGCTAGCCACAGCGCAGCTGCGGCCTTTAGTTTCACTTGGTCTTTGACCCGGCTTAGCCCCGGAAGATTTCGCCAGGGTTCCTGAGCGACAGGCTTTGGCTTAAAATTCTGCAGCGCTGCAAATTCTTCATTTGCCCATTGGGTTTTGGACTGAGACTCTAGGCTTTTTTCAATTTCGGCCCAAAGGTCATGCAACACGTCCACGTCAAGGGCCGCGTAATTGAGTAGCGAAGGGTGCAAAGGTCTTATTGACCAGTCCGAAGCCGAATGTTCCTTGGCAAGCTCAAGGTCAAGTAATTCTGTGACCATGGATCCGAGACCAACCTTTTCGTATCCTGCAAGCCGAGCAGCCAGCTCAGTGTCAATGATTGTTTCGCTTGAGAAGCCGAGCTCTGTTAGGCACGGAATGTCTTGGGTGGCAGCGTGCAGCAGCCAGCTCTTGCTGTTTATTTCTGTAGCTACGAGTTTGTTCCAGCCGGGGGAGGCTTCATCGAGCGCCACCGGGTCAACCAAGTAGATAGAGCCTTCGGCGAGACCAATCTGGACCAAGTATGCACGCTGCGAGTAGCGGAAACCGCTTGCTCTTTCAGTGTCGACGGCGAGGGTGTCTGTGTTTTGCTTTAGTGCTTCAAGCATTTCGTCGAGCGATTCTTGATCGACGACTTGGACTACCGGTCGTCTGGGGGTTTCTAAATTCAACTAATTCTCATAACTTTGCTGTCTTTCGGTGGCAGGCCGGAAATGAGAGCCAAAAGCTCTATCCAGCCTGTTAGGTGTGATGCCAAATCAAACGATGTTGGGGTCCAGCTGGCTCGAATTTCAAGCTCGGCGTGCTGAGGCTGCGCGATAAGAGCTCCGTGCCCCGTGGAGATAACTGTAGTCGTGGTTCCAGCCTCATGGGCAAAGCCGGCCTTCTCTGCCGCCAGAGAGTCCTTCAGCCACTCCCAAGGCAGGGCAGCGGTGTAGTCATCCTTTGCCATTTCAAGCTCAATGGGCGACTTGGCGTAGCCAATGATTCGAAACTCTGAGTTCCAACCCTCTGGGATCTCAGGATTACGGCAGAAAACAAGTCTTGAAACACCGTGGTCGGAGGCTGTTTGGTGAACTATCTCGGCGGATATTGCAATCGCTTCTGGTGCAATTCCAGTTGGAGAGGGAATTTGAGTAAGTTCTATCTCATCCCGGACCGACAAGCTCGAAAGCTCTCGAAGCATCGAGGCAAAAGGTTCTGAGATGTTGGCTAGGTCGAGTTCCACATCATCAAGTTACAGAGGTATTCACGGGGCTCCCTCTAGACTCGCCCACTAACCTCAGTTACGTATAGATTCTTGAATCTAAAGGTTCCCACTTGCAAAAGGTCCCACTTGGAAATAAAAGTGGCTGCCCCTGCTGGGAATTCACTGCTGATAAAAGCACGGACATCAGTTCTTGATCTCAAAGTTTCTGATAGCGCGGTTGGACCAAACTCAATGTGAATCGGTGTAGAGCTCGATGTCAATAGTTCCTGAACTGCTTCGTCCGGTGTGAGCGATGTTTCATTGCCGATTAGTCGCACTTGCTCCACCTGAAGATCCTTGGGGAGTGTCTCGATTGCTGATCTTGTGAGGATTGCCAATGCTGAAGAGGACGGCAGTCTGTAGTTTTCGGAACGAGCAGTCAGCCCTGTTGTTAGAACTGTTCCGGCTCTTTTTCTAAAGAGCATTAATAGCTCGAAGTCCGATTCGCCGCCTAATGACTTGGAGGTGCCGTCAGGCCCGATGTGAGATCCAGCACCATCGACAACCATTGATGCCGTAATTAGTGGGTCGCCAATCAGACTTAGAAGCTCAGGCATCCTTGGCGACAAGCTCTGCAGTTTTACGCTTGATTCTGGCGAACATGCCGCGCATGCCGCGAACTCGAAGCGGAGTGATTATGTGGTCTAGTCCAAGCTCGGTTGGAAAGTCATCTGAGAGCTGAAGGATTTCTTCGGCTGAATGCGAGCTCAAGGCGCTAAAAAGAATGCTCGCAAAACCCCTTGTGGTTGGCGACTCTCTTGGCGCGGAAAAGTGAAGCACAATCTTGGCCGCCGTCCCGTCAACTGCAATAAACACCGGCGACTGGCACTCTTCAACCCTTTCGAGCAGCTCCGGGTGATCGCCGTATCGCTCATCCAAGTCCGGAAGAGCTTCGCTGAATTCTAGAAGCAACTGCAACCGGTCACTGCCCTCCAGGAACTGGAAGTCAGCGACAATGTCTTCGGCGGCACGAGTCAAGCTGCAAGCCCAGGTTCGGAGCCGGTCGCAATCGGAGCTCCAACGAGGTTGCCCCACTCGGTCCAGCTACCGTCGTAGTTACGGACGTTCTTTACTCCAAGCAGATACTTCAGCACAAACCAGCTGTGTGAGGATCGCTCACCAATTCGGCAATACGCGATAAAGTCCGATCTCCGGTCGTAGCCAGTGTCTTCGAAGTAAAGTTTTTCAAGTTCAGCCAGGGGTCTAAAGGTTTCGTCTTCCTGGATTGACTTGGACCAGGGGATAGATGCTGCGGTCGGTATGTGGCCGCCACGTGTAGCACCCTCATTTGGGAAATCTGGCATGTGAAGACGTTCGCCCGAGTACTCCTCCGGGGATCGAACATCGACCATTGGCTGTCCGATGTGCTGAAGAACTTCGTCTCTAAAGGCACGAATTTCTGAATCGTGTCGTTCTACCACGGGGTAGTCCTTGCTAGTTGTTGCTGGCTTGTCTTTGGTTATTACTCCGCCGTCGGCGATCCACTTGTTTCTACCGCCATCAAGTAGCAGTACGTTTTCGTGACCGAAGAGCTTGAATACCCAAAAGGCATAGGTGGCCCACCAGTTAGAACGGTCACCGTAAAGAACGACTGTGTCGTGCCTGCCGATGCCCTTAAGGTTCATTAGCTTTGCAAACTCTTCGCTTTCAAGATAGTCGCGTCGAAGCGGGTGATTCAATTCGGTGTGCCAGTCAAGCTTCACGGCTCCTGGAATATGTCCGGTTTCATATAAGAGGATATCCTCGTCGGACTCAACAACAATGACATTGTCCAAGTTGTGCTTCAGCCACTCTGTTGTAACTAGCACATCGGGGTTCGCATACTCTGCTATTTTGCTCAACTGGTTCATGGGTCTCCTCTTGATTATCTACACTTATTCTGACGAAGGGCGCTTACATTGACCAAACCAGATTTGGGAAAACCAAATTCCTTGCTGACAAGGCATCCCGAGGTTTCTAAGGCAGAACTTATTACACAGCTTAAGCCACCCCCGGAGTTTGATCATGCCCGGTTTGAAAGTTATCGACCCGATAAGAACCATGAGAGTCAGTCAATAGCCTTGCGGCTCTGCAAAGAATTTGTCCATGGACCCAAAAAGAAGCTCTTTTCAAAGGCAGAAAAGTTTCCTGGAATTTACCTAGATGGTGGCTTTGGAGTCGGCAAGACTCACCTTCTAGCCTCTATCTGGCATGCACACTCCGGTGTGAAGGCATATGGCAGTTTTCTTGAATACACGAGCCTGGTTGGTTATCTCGGCTTTGCTCAGACAGTGAAGGATCTAAAAAAGTATGGACTAATTTGCATCGACGAGTTTGAGCTTGATGACCCGGGAGACACCATGATCATGTCGAGGTTGCTCAAGGAGCTAGAGGCAAGTGGTACCAGGTTTGCAGCAACCAGTAACACTCCTCCTAACGCGCTTGGCGACGGTAGATTTGCTGCCAGCGATTTCCAGCGAGAGATTAGAGGCCTTGGCGACAGGTTCAGGATTGTGTCTGTAGATGGGGAAGATTATCGTCATCGCGACATAGACGCTGAGTCTGAAACCCTTGGAGTCACTGCCCTTGAGACTTGGCTCGAGGAGCACAAAAATAGCTTCAGAGACGACTTCAGTCAGCTTCTGGGGCACCTTGGAACTTTGCATCCAACAAAATATCGTGCCCTGGTAACTGGCGTTGGTGCGCTTGGTATCACTAATGTGTCAAAACTAGACGATCAAGTCCACGCCCTACGACTCGTTGCGTTCATTGACAGAATGTACGAGTTTCAGGTCCCGCTAAGAACTTCGGGCAGCACACCAATTACGGCGGTGTTTTCCAAAACTATGTTGTCTGGTGGCTACAGGAAAAAGTACTTAAGAACAATCTCTCGCATGGGAGCTCTTACGAGTCTTTCTTAGCCTTCGCGTTTTCTTCTCGGTGCTTGCGCATGTGGTATCGACCTCTGACCTGGGACAACCAGCCACCAAAAGCCATCGCTAGCAATGAGCCCAGGATCACAGCCAACGTTGCCTCCGCAACAATGTACTGGGTGTCCTTGAAGGCCAAGTTGGTCATCAGAAGCGAAACGGTAAATCCGATTCCCGCCAAGCCGCTGATGGCCAAGAAGTCAAGTGCCTCTAGGTCCAATCGGTCCGGCTTAGCAGCGATTCGGTTTGCCAAAATAGCCAGCGCCGTTATTCCGATGACCTTACCGATTGGCAAGGCAACAGCTATGCCGACAAACACGCTCGAGAATGCTCCGTCGAAGACCGGAAGAGCTATTGCCACGGCAAAGAATGCATAAATAGGCAATGACACAGTGTTGGTCCAGGGTTGAATTTTTTCGACTAAGGAGTGAGTTTTCTTGCTTGGGATTATCAGGCCCAAAACAACTCCGGCAACAGTCGCGTGAACTCCGGACTGGTACACCGTGTACCAAAGCAGGATAAAAGTAAATACTCTTACGTAGTTGATCGGCAGCTTTCCGTACTTCTCCATCAACATGTGGAGTGCTGCAATAACTGCGGCTGCTGCGAGCCATAACACCTCGACATCGGAGGTGAAGAACACCGCAATAATCAGGATCGCAACCAGGTCATCGAAAATGGCTAGCGCCAACAGGAATACACGAGCGGACTTAGGAAGTCCTCTACCGAAAATTGCAAGCACTCCGAGAGCAAATGCGATGTCTGTAGCGGTTGGAATTGGCCAGCCATTTAGGTAATCGGTTCCCCAGTTGAATGCGACATAAATCAGCGCCGGGACAACGACGCCACCGATGCCGGCTAGCACTGGAACAAGAGCACTGGCAGGTTTAGAAAGCACGCCACTTGAAAGTTCATATTTCAGTTCAAGTCCTGCAACTAAGAAGAAGGTGGCCAATAGAAGATCGCTAACCCAATGCTCGACACTAAGGCTGAGTCCAATCGATTCGAATCCCACGTAGGCGTGCTTGAAGTCAAGGAAGGCCGGCCCAAAGGGGCTATTGGCTATTACTATGCCGATTATTGCCGCGCCCATAAGTAGCAGGGCGGCAGAACGATCGCTTTTCATGGCTCTCCATTTCGATTTTCTCTCTTCAGAATACCCTGTGGTGTTTGGCTATTTTTGTTAGCCCGACAATCTCTGAAGATGTAACCAGACCGAAACATTAGAAGTGACTATTCGAAACCTTGTAGCGGAAAGCTATCCCATGTGCTCGGAGAATTCGATCGCTTGAAACCTATTTGGAGAGGTGTAACAAATGTTAGATACAGGAGAACTTAGCTGGGCGGTAACCGCAACAGCACTGGTACTACTTATGACCCCGGGTCTGGCTTTCTTCTACGGAGGTCTCGTAAAGGCCAAGTCCGTAGTCAGCATGATGATGATGAGCTTTGGTTCAATTGCCCTAGTTGGCGTCCTATGGGTGCTTTACGGCTACAGCATGTCTGCGGTCGAAAACCCAACGGACTTCGCAGGAAGCCCATTCGCGACCTTCGGTCTTGACGGACTAGATAACGATGGCCTAATTGGCGCAGCGTTCGGTGCAACATTCGCAATTATCACCATTGCCCTAATCTCTGGTGCGATTGCGGATCGAGCAAAGTTTGGCTCGTGGTTGATTTTTGCGGGTCTCTTCGCGACCTTTGGCTACTTCCCAGTTGCAGCTTGGGTTTGGGGTGGCGGATGGGTCATGGAGCTAGGTACCTGGCTCGACATGCCTGGAGTGATTGATTACGCAGGTGGTACAGCAGTGCACATCAACGCTGGAGCTGCCGCTCTAGCACTTGCAATTGTTCTTGGTAAGCGCTTTGGCTTTGCCAAGGGAATCATGCAGCCACACAACGTGCCACTTGTGCTTCTTGGTGCAGGACTTCTATGGTTCGGTTGGTTCGGCTTCAACGTTGGTGCAGAGTTCCTAAACGGCATGCAAAACGTTGGTCTAATCACCGTGAACACACTTGGTGCAACCGCCGCAGCAATTCTTGGATGGCTTGTTATTGAAAAGGTCAAAGAAGGCAAGGCAACTTCAATTGGCGCAGCCTCGGGTGCGGTGTCTGGTCTAGTTGCCATCACTCCAGCTTGTGCGAACGTGACGCCAGTGTTCGCACTGCTACTCGGTGTTCTCGCTGGTGTTCTATCTGCTCTAGCTGTGGACCTCAAGTACAAGTTCGGTTACGACGACTCACTTGACGTGGTCGGCATCCACTTGGTCTCCGGTCTGGTTGGAACCCTGTACCTAGGATTCTTCGCAATCGACACTGGCTTGTTCACAGGTGGAGACATCGGACAGCTAGTTGTGCAGGCAATTGCAGCCTTTGGTGTTCTTGCCTACAGCTTCGTGCTTGCCCTTGTTATCGGCTTCGCTATTGAGAAGACCGTTGGCTTCAGGGTCAAGAGCGAGGATGAAATCGCAGGCGTTGACTCCGTTGTCCACGGCGAGGCTGCTTACAGCTTCGGCCAGGATGCAGAGGTCAAGTAGCTCAAATAGATTCAAGAAAACACAAAGGCGGGAGATCTTTCTCCCGCCTTTGTGCATTCATGGCAATCGTTTTTGTGGCATAGTTATCTAGTTCTTGAAAAAGAGCATGCGGATGTGGCGCAGTGGTAGCGCACAACCTTGCCAAGGTTGGGGTCGCGAGTT
>ERZ887851.690-NODE-690-length-32409-cov-39.336094_pt1 | contig 32409 bp, 31 predicted proteins | sample MGYA00521100_ERZ887851 | MGnify/ENA primary metagenome ERZ887851 (study PRJEB32303, sample SAMEA104408602) | aquatic metagenome | biome: Brackish water; feature: Pelagic; material: water | place: Baltic Sea | collected 2014-06-06T16:11:00 | depth 11,444 m ... | reverse complement strand
TCGTAGAACTTTCTGGCGCTAAATTAGATATTAATGATGATGGAGTTGTTACGATCGCAGCTGCTGATGAAGAGTCTAGAAATAAAGCCGTGCAAATGGTGAAAGATATTGTTGCTAAGCCTGAAATGGGAAAAATTTACAAAGGCAAAGTGGTAAAAATTATGGACTTTGGTGCGTTTGTTAATTTCTTAGGAAAACAAGACGGTTTAGTTCATATTTCTCAGCTTGCAGCTAAGAGAGTAGAAAATGTTTCTGATGTTGTCAAAGAAGGCGACGAAGTTTCAGTAAAAGTAGTAGGGTTTGACAGGGGCAAAGTTAAGCTTTCTATGAAAGAAGCATTAGAAGACTCAAAATAATATAACCGTAATTTTTTTATTTAGGAGCGGAACTCATAAGCCCGAGGTCAATATTTTATAATAGTCACTAAGAAGTAATATTTTTTGGATCTGGCATACCAACTTTATTGTAACCAGCATCCACATAGTGAATTTCACCTGTCACTCCACCAGAAAGATCACTAACTAAATATACAGCAGAGTTTCCCACATCGTGAATATCAACATTTCTTTTTAAGAAAGAATGATCTGCATTCCATTTATATAAAAATTTAGCATCTCCAATCGCGGAGGCTGCTAATGTTTTAATAGGCCCAGCGCTAATTGCATTTACTCTAATTTGTTTATGTCCCAAGTCTCTTGCTAAATATTTAGTACTTGTTTCTAAAGCAGATTTGCAAACACCCATGACATTATAATTAGGAATTACTTTTGTAGATTCATAAGTAAGAGTTAATAAACTTCCACCATGATTCATAATAGGTGCAGCTTCTTTTGCAATTTCTGTAAAAGAGAAGCATGAAATTAACATACTTCTTAAAAAATTATCTCTTGTTGTATCTAGATAAGATCCAGAAAGTTCTGATTTATCAGAAAAAGCGATCGCGTGAATAACAAAATCTATGTTACCCCATTTGCTTTTGATATCTGAAAATGTTTTTACAATTTGTTCTTTGTTTTCAACGTTACAATCTAGTGTAAAAGTAGACCCTAAAGATTCCGCAAGTGGTATTACTCTTTTTTTTAAAGCGTCACCCACATAAGTAAATGCAAGTTCAGCTCCATGTTCAGATAATTTTTGAGCAATTCCCCAGGCGATAGACCTTTCGTTGGCAACACCCATAATTAATCCTTTTTTATTTTCTAATAATTTCATAGTTATAATTTTTCAAAAATTAATGCAGCGTTTGTTCCACCAAAGCCAAAGCTATTTGACATAATGGCATTCAACTCAACATTTTTTTGTACTTCTGTAATGATAGGAAATTTTTTTGCTTCTTCATCCATATCGGTAATATTTGCAGAAGCGGCAATAAATTTATTTTTCATCATGATTAAACAATAAATAGCCTCGTGCACAGATGCTGCGCCTAAAGGATGACCTGATAAAGATTTAGTTGAACTGATTTTAGGAATTGCATCTTTAAATACTTCAGCAACTGCTCTTAATTCAGTTATATCTCCCACAGGTGTGGATGTGCCGTGTGTGTTGATATAATCAATTTTATTTCTTGCAGTGCTTAGTGCATTTTTCATACATCGTACAGCACCTTCTCCAGATGGAGCTACCATGTCATAACCATCGGACGTTGCGCCATATCCAGTTAATTCTGCATAAATTTTAGCTCCCCTAGCTTTTGCATGTTCTAATTCTTCTAGCACTAACACCCCAGCACCACCTGCAATCACAAAACCATCTCTAGTTTTGTCGTAAGCTCTAGATGCTTTTTCTGGAGTATCATTGTATTTAGAAGATAAAGCAGTCATCGCATCAAACATTGCAGTCATTGCCCAATGAAGTTCTTCACTACCTCCAGCAAACATAACTTTTTGTTTTCCATATTGAATTAATTCCATGGCATTACCAATTCCATGCCCGCTAGTTGCGCACGCTGAGCTAATTGTGTAATTCACTCCTTTAATTTTAAAAGGAACTGCTAACGTAGCAGAGGCAGTACTAGCCATGGTTCTTGGCACAATAAATGGACCCATTAATTTTGGAGTTTTAGCTCTAGTTTTGTCTACTGATAAAACAACATTCTCAATGGAAGGACCCCCCGATCCCATAATAATTCCTGTATCAAAGTTACTTACTTCGTTTTCTTCAAGTCCAGAATCGGCAATTGCTTCTTTCATTGCTATATAATTATAGGCTGATCCTGCACCCATAAATCTAATGGTTTTACGATCTACGTGGTCCTCAAGTTTGATGTTGGGTTTTCCATGAATATTACTTTTTAAATTATATTCTTTATATTCCTCAGAATAAGAAATCCCTGATTTTGAATTAAGTAAAGATTGGTAAACTTCCTCTTGGTTGTTTCCTAAACATGAGACAATACCAATTCCAGTTATAACTACTCTTTTCATTATTCCCCCTTAAACAAACCTACTTTTAGGTTTTTTGCTTTATAAATCTCTTTATTATCAGCCAAGAGTATTCCATCTGCTAAGCCAACACAAGTTTCTGCTTTTCGTAAAATTCTTTTAATATTAATTATATATTTAGCTAATTTAATTTCTTGGGTAACTTCACCTACAAATTTTACTTCCGCTACTCCCAAAGCTCTTCCTTTTCCAGGATTTCCATCCCAACCAAGAAAAAAACCCACTAACTGCCACATAGCATCTAAGCCAAGACAACCTGGCATAACTGGATCCTTTTTAAAATGACAGTCAAAAAACCAAAGATCTTTTTTAATATCTAATTCAGCTTCAATTAATCCCTTATGAAATTCACCACCCGTATTATTGATGGTAGTAATTCGATCAAACATAAGCATAGGCGGCAAAGGAAGTTTTGCGTTTCCTTCACCAAACATATCGCCATTTCCACAGCTGATAAGTTCTTCGTAATTATAACTATTTTTTTTATTCATTTTTTGGAAAAGTTATTTTGATATAAATTTATACTTTATTTAGCTTTTATTATAAATATTTTTATCCAATTAATTACTTAATAATTTCATCTTTATTCAAGCCCCACAGACCTTTTCTTTTTACCCATCCTTTAAAATCTGTATTTTTAATCCTGCACCAATCTAGAGAACATTTTTCTATTAAACCAATGTTTTGTTTTTGTAATTTATATAATGGTTGAGAAAAAATAGTTGGTTTTTTAAATACTAAAGTTTCATCTTCAATAAATAAAACAGATCGTTTTCTAGATAATTGAGATATGTGCACCCATCCATAATCATTTTCGAAATCTTTAACTTTTCTCCAATTATAATATTCATCAACAATAGCTACGGGAAAATTTTTTTTTTCATAAACCCATTTAATGGGAGAGGTTTTGGAAGGAGCCATCCGTACGTTTACTTTATTATTTTTTAAACTTAAGTACTTGATATTTGTATCTGAAAAAGCTTGAGGATGAATATAGAGTGAAAAAAATATTATAAAAAAAATAATTTTTTTCATTTCTTAGTGTTTGCAATTTTTATTTTTAGATAATGTGATAAGTCTAAAATCTGTTTTATCAAGATCTACGTGTAGTATTTTTCCACATAAGGTATTTTTACCAGATATTATTTCTTTCATTGTTTCATTAGCCATTAATATTCCTATCAGCCCGGTGACGGTTCCCAATATTCCTTCAGCCTGACAATCTTGCCTGTCCTCTACTGGTTCTACTGGCATAAAACATCTTAAGCATGGAGACTTAATTTTTTTCGATTGAAAATTAAAAACGAAAAGATGTCCAATAAATCTGCTTACTGCACCGGTAATTAATATTTTTTTTTCTTTTAAACAACTATCATTTATTTCTAATTTACTTTTAAAACTATCAGTACAATCTAAAATAATATCATAGTTGTTTATTATTTTTTTTATATTTGCTTTATTAATTTTGATAGGAAAGGTTTGAATTTTAATTTTGTTATTAATGTCTAGTATTTTTTTTTTAGCAATAGTCGTTTTTAGTTTTCCAATATCTTTTTTTTCAAATAAAATTTGTCTGTGTATATTGGAGAGAGATACCCTATCCGGATCAACAATGCCGAAATGTTCGACTCCTGCTCTAGCTAAATAATTAAGTGCCGGCGTTCCTAGACCGCCAATACCAATGATTAAAACCCTTGAATTTAAAAGTTTTTTTTGACCTATGATGCTAATTTTTTTTAAATTTATTTGTCCAATATATCTATTAATTTGTTCTTTAGATATTTGCATGGTTAAACGCCAGTTGATCCAAATCCACCCTCACCTCGAATAGTATCCGGTAAATCATTTGTTTCAGATAAAACAACTTTGGTAATGGGACACACAACCATCTGAGCAATTCTTTCGAATTTTTTAATAATAAAATCCTCTTTGCCTAAGTTTATTAATAATACTTTAATTTCACCTCTATAATCAGAATCGATTGTACCAGGAGTATTGACTACTGAAATTCCTTTTTTGTAGGCAAGTCCAGATCTTGGCCTAATTTGTATTTCTAAATTTTCAGGAATGGCAATTGACAATCCTGTTGGAATTAATTTTCTTTCACCTGGTTTTAATATTATTTCTTCTGATATATATGCCTGCAAATCCATGCCAGAAGATCCTGACGTTTCATAAGCAGGTAAGTTTACATCTGAATGTAATTTTTTAATTAAAATTTTTTGCATGATTTACTTTTATATTATTAATTACTCTACTTACAATTTCAGCTGCAATTTCAGATTTTGATACTTTTGAAATTTTTTCTGTTTTTTGATCTTTATAAATAATCGTCACTTCATTATTTTCAGAATTAAAGCCAATACTTTTATCAGAAACATCATTAGCAATAATCCAGTCACAGTTTTTCTTTTGTAATTTTTTTAATGAATTTTCTAAAATATTTTTTGTTTCGGCAGCAAAACCAACTACAAGCTTAGGTCTAAATTGATTGTGATTAGAAAGATATTCTAAAATATCAATGTTTTTATTTAATTTGAGGCTGTATTCGTTTTCTAATTGATCTTTTTTTATTTTTTCGCTTTCAAAATGAGGATAAAAATCAGCAACTGCTGCTGTACAAATTGCAATATCTGCTGGTAATTCATTTTGACAAGATGCAAACATTTCTTTGGCACTTGTAACTTTCACTACTTTCATATTTTTAGGATAATTAATATTCGTTGGTCCTGTAATTAAGGTAGTATTAAAGCCTGATTCATATAGTTTTTTTGCAATTTCATAACCTTGTTTGCCCGAAGATTCATTTGAAATATATCTAACCGGGTCCATATATTCCCTTGTTGGTCCTGCAGTGACAATGGCCTTAATGTTAGAGAATATTTTATCTTTACCAAAAAAGTATTGTTCCAGAGTTTTTTCTATTTCATTAATAGATGACATTTTCCCCTCGCCCACCTCGCCACAAGCAAGCTCTCCAACAGCTGGACCAATAAATTTGTAATTAAATGAGATTAATTTTTGAATATTTTCTTGTGTTGCTTTGTTATTCCACATCTCTACATTCATTGCGGGAGCTAGAAAAATATCTTTATTGGAAGCTGTGACTACAGTTGTAATAAAGTCATCAGCAGCACCACTGGCAAGTCGCGATAATAAATTCGCAGTTGCTGGCGCAATTAAAACAATGTCACTCCATCTTGAAAGAGCAATGTGATCCATTTCCACTTCATTATGAATATCAAATTTATTTTCATAAACTTTGTTTTGCGATAATGATGCAATGGATAACGGTGTAATAAATTCTTTAGCTGTCTCAGTTAATATCGTTTTGATTTCATAATTTTTTTTCTTCAAATTACGAATAAGGTCAAGAATTTTATAAGCAGCAATTCCCCCTGAAATAATTAGCAGTATTTTTTTTGTGTTAGTATTCATATTTATTTAAATAAAAGCAATCCAAGTATAACAACAACAAGAACTTTAATGATAAATGAATTTTTTTCTTGTTTAAGTCTATTTTTTTCCAGTTCTAAACTCTTAGAAATAGAAGGGCTATAATTTTGAGAGCTGTTGCCACTGATAAATAGTTCTAAAGCTTGTGTAGCCTGATCCATAACGTTAGGAAGTTTTGGCATTTTTTCAGCAACATCTCCTGCTGTTTCTAAAATTTGGTCAATTTTATTTTTAGGGCTCATTTGCCTTGTTAGCCAACCCTCTAGAATTGGCTTTGATATTTCCCATATATTTGCATTTTCATCTAAGGATCGCGCAACTCCTTCAACTACAACCATATTTTTTTGTAATAACAAAAGTTGTGGTTGTGTTGCCATGTTAAATTTTTCCGTAATTTCAAAAAGTTGTGCAAGTAATCTTCCAGCAGAAATATTTTTAATTGATTGGCCAAAAATAGGCTCGCCAATAGATCTTAGGGCTTGTGAAAAAGACTCCTTTGATTCATCAGCTGGAACTAAGCCAGCTTTAAAATGAACGTCAGCTACTTTTTCATAATCTCTTTGGATAAACCCATACAATATATCTGCTAGGTATTTACGGTTATCTTTGTCTAATCTTCCCATAATTCCAAAATCGACTGGAATAATATTTCCTTCTGTATCTACAAATAGATTTCCTTGATGCATATCTCCATGAAAAAAACCATCCCCTACAGCTTGACGTAAAAAGTTTTGAATGACTGCTTTTGCCAATTCAGGTTTATTGATTTTAGCTTTTTCAATTTGTTGCATGTCACGAATTGGTATTCCCTCTACCTTTTCCAAGGTTAACACTCTTTTGCTTGTATAATCCCAAAAAATAGAGGGAACTTTGAAGTATGGATCACCTTTGGTGTTATTTTTAAGCTCATTTGCAGCAGCAGCCTCAAATCTAAGATCCATTTCAATACTTGTTATTTCTTTAAGTAAATGAACAACTTCGACTAATTTCAGCCTTCTTGTTTTTGGCAAAACTAATTCTACCAAATAAGCAAAAAGCATTAATGCATCTAATTCTTTGTTAAATATTTTTTCTATATTAGGTCTTAGAATTTTAATAGCGACTTGTTTGTTTTCATTTTCAATTGTAGCAAAATGAACTTGTGCAATAGAAGCAGCAGCAATTGGTTCACTTAAATTAGTTATTTTTTTATAATTTTCTTCTCCTAGTTCTTTTTCCAAGCTTAATTTTGCAATATTTAAGCTAAACGGTTCCATTCGATCTTGAAGTTTTTGCAAGTCTTTTGCTAAAACTTCTCCTACAATATCAGGTCTTGTACCTAGAAATTGTCCAAGCTTGATAAAAGTTGGTCCTAATTTTTTTAGTGCATAGGTTAGTTTTTCATTTGCAGGAATTTCACTAGAAACTTTTTTTTCTGAAAATGAAAATCCTAAAATTTTTACTAATAATTTCACTATCCAGGGAGGATCGTAAATTTCTTCAAAGTAGCTTAATGCATCAGATTTAGCAAAAGCTCTACCTATTTTAAAAAGAGTAATTAGTTTTTCTATCATTTATATTTTCCAAGCCGTATGTATTGAGACAATGCCACCCATTAAGTTTACGTAATTTACATTTTTAAATTTATTCATTTCTAACATTTTTTTAAATTCATCTTGACTATAAAATTTTTGAATACTTTGAGTAAGATATTCATAAGGTTTTTTATCGCCGATGACGATCTCACCAATTTTTGGGATTATTTTGGAGTAAGTATTATAGAGCTCTTTTAATAGTGGTTTTTTTACTTTAAAAAACTCCATACATACAAATTTCCCACCTTTTTTTGTTATCCTATAAGCCTCTCGTAATGCCAACATGGGATCAAATGTATTTCGAATACCAAAGCTAATAACATAAGTGTCAATTGTTGAATTTTTTAATGGGATATTTTCTGCAAGAGCACAAATTTCTTCAATATTTTGATATCGAGAAAAAGAAGCAGATCCTTTTTTGAGCATCAAATGATTAGGATCAATTCTATAAATTTTCTTAAAATTTTGATCTTTGCATAATAATTTTGCAATATCGCCAGTACCGGAAGCCATATCTAAAATAATTTTATTTTTATGATTTTTTAGAGAATTCATTAATTCTTTTTTCCATAATCGATGAGTTCCTAATGACATAATATCATTCATCAAATCATACTTATCATGAACTTGATCAAAGACATTTCTTACAATCTTTTTTTTATTAATTGATTTTGCGCTTTTCATTTTCCTATATACAAATATAAAAGTTTGATCTTTTATAATAGTTTTATTTTATGCCAGAATTACCAGAAGTAGAAATAACGAAAAAAACACTACAAAAGCATGTAGTTGATCAGACTATTCAAGATTTACAGATTAAAAATAGAAATTTGCGATATAAAATTGATATTGAATTTAAAAATAAAGTAGTAAAAAAGAAGATAGTCAATATCAGTAGAAGATCAAAATATTTAGTTTTTTTACTATCAGATGGAAATTATTTTATTATCCATCTTGGAATGTCTGGTAGATTATTAATTGCTAACAAAAAGCAAAAGAAATTTTTGGATACAAGTTTTTATGCAAGTCACCCAGCAATTAAAAAACATAATCATGTGTATTTTTTGTTTAAGAAAAAAATTTTAATATATAACGACACTAGAAGATTTGGCTTTATTAAATATTATAACTCAAAAGAGTTTTTAAATTGTCAACATCTTATCAATTTGGGTGTGGAACCTTTATCAAGTGAATGTAATTTTGCACAGCTTAGCCAAAAAATAAAAAAATATAATAAATCTATCAAAAATGTATTGATGGATCAGACTTGTATAGCAGGGTTAGGCAATATTTATGTCAACGAGGCTTTGTTTTTATCTAAAATCCATCCTGAAAGAAATTCGTTGCGAGTTGATGCACCAGAACTTAAAAAATTATTACAAGCAATTAAAGATATTTTAAAAAAATCAATTAGACTTGGTGGATCAACTATAAAAGATTTTCACAACTCGGAGGGGAAAATAGGATCATTTCAAAACTATTTTAAAGTTTATGGTAGGGAAAATGAAAAATGCACACGATCTAGATGTGGTGGAATGATAAAAAAAATTACCATAGGCGGTAGAGCAAGTTTTTTTTGTAATATTTGTCAGCAATGATTGTTGTTGACCAGATTTTCACCACAAGATATAAGACACCGCGTTTATGGCAAATACAAAATCAGCAAAGAAAAAAACCAAAGTAATTAAGAAGAAAACAGCTATCAATAGAGTTCGAATTGGTAAGTATAAAGGCGCTATTTCTCAGATGGAAGACATTATTAAGTCTGGAGATAAAGCTAAGGCCTTAAAGTATTTTGACACACTTCAATCGCAGTTAATGAAGGTATCTAAAAAAGGTTCTATCAAAAGACAAACTGCTTCAAGAAAAATTTCTAGAATTTCCAAAAAAATATCTAAATTAAAATAACTTATTTTTTTAATTTTATTTTAGTAATCATTTGTATGAGTACTCACTCCTGAGTTGTGAATTTATTTTTATTTATCATCACTTAATAGTTGTAAAAAAATAAATTATTTTTTTTTAAACTTCACTTTTTGGTAGAAATATTTTTTTTTATTATAATAAAAAAAATTCTTGCGATACATTCATAAGTGTATAAAACGGTTTCTAAATTTTTATGAAAATTACCTCAGCGTTACAAGATACTAGTGACCTTAAAAAAAATTGGTCCGAAGTACAATTAAAATTAAAAGAAACATATGGCGTGGATGTATTTAAAAGCTGGATACAAAATGTTGAAGCAAAAGAAATCAACCACAATTCCTTAACATTAATTGTAAAAACAAGATTTGTTCGTGATTGGATTGTTTCTCATTATGCAGATAAAATTTTAGATTTTTTTCAAAAATTAAATCCAGTTGTAACCAGAATTCAATTTGAAATTCATGAAAGTTTTTATAATGCAAAAAGTGCAGACACAAATATTGTCGATTTTAATACTGGTTCTAAGATAGTAAATATTCAAGATAATGGTTATGCTGCAAATCGTTTAGATCATAGATTAACTTTTTCTAATTTTGTTGTTGGTGAAAGTAACCAATTAGCCTTTTCTGCAGCTAAAAGAGTTTCCGAAAGTTTAGGTCATTATAACCCTCTATTCATTTATGGTTCCGTCGGCCTTGGCAAGACACATTTGCTAAACGCAATTGGTAATGAATTAAAAAAAACAGATAAAAAAATTATTTATTTATCCGCAGAACGATTCATGTATCAATTTGTGAAATCTATTAAAAATAAAGATACACAAAAATTTAAAGATGTATTTCGAAATGCAGACGTTTTGATTTTAGATGATATTCAATTTATTAGCGGTAAAGAAGTTACCCAAGAAGAGTTTTTCTATACATTTAATAGCCTCACTGAAAACCAATCGCAGGTTATTATTTCTTGTGACCGATCCCCGAATGACCTCGACAGAATTCAAGATAGAATTAAATCTAGGTTGTCAGGTGGTTTAGTGGTCGATATTCAGTCGCCCGATATAGCTTTAAGACTGCAAATATTAAAAAATAGATGTAAAACTGAAGAAACGTACTTTGGCAAAGAAGTACTAATTAATGATGAAATTCTATCGTTTATTGCAAATGAATTTAAATCAAGCGTTAGAGACATGTTGGGAGTATTAAACAGAATTATTGCTTCATCAAGAATTCAAAACAAAACACCCACTTTGCAAGATGCAAAAATGATTTTGAAGGATTTGTTGAGCAATATGAAAGCTATTATTAGCATTGAAGATATTCAAAAATTAGTTGTGAGTTATTATAATCTACCAATGGCTGATTTTTTATCTTCAAGAAGGTCACGACATATTGCTAGACCTAGGCAAGTAGCGATGTATTTGGCTAAAAAATTAACAACAAAATCACTACCCGAAATTGGAAGGAAATTTACAGGAAGAGATCATACAACTGTTATTCATGCCATAAAAAAAATTGAAGAATTAATGGCTGCAGACAAAAAATTTGAATACGAAGTTCAAGATATAAGTAATAAAATCTTAAAAAATAATTAACATGGAAATTAAAATAGATCGTGACATTTTTTTAAAATGTTTAACGCATATACAGGGCGTTGTAGAAAAAAAAAATACTCTACCTATTTTATCTAATGTATTAATAGAAGCTTTTGAAGATAAAATACAAGTTTCAGCAACAGATTTAGATATTATTATAACTGAAAAAATCAGTGCGGAGGTGTTGCAACAAGGATCTACTACAACCACAGCCCAAGTATTATATGACATTGTCAGAAAACTTCCGGCAGGGTCCAATATTCATTTAAATTTACAAAATGATAAAAGATTAAAGTTAATTTCAGGAAAATCTGATTTTAACCTTACTTGCTTACCTGCTACCGAGTTTCCTATTTTAGAAGACTCTATCGAAACAGATTATGTAGAAGTAAAGTCAAAACATTTGTTGAAATTATTGAATAAAACAAAATTCTCTATTTCCAATGACGAAACAAGACATTATTTAAATGGAATTTATTTACATAAAACAGAAGATGATAATCAAAATTTAGTTGCTGTAGCAACAGATGGACATCGACTAAGTAAAACACAAATTATGTTAGAGGAAGATAAGAGTTTTCACCCTGTTATACTTCCTAAAAAAACTATTTTTGAAATAATTAATATCATTAGCGAAGAGGGTGATACTCCAATTAAGATATTATCTGTACGTTCTAAAATAAAATTTATTATTAAAGATATTATTTTGATATCAAAGGTTATTGATGGAAAATTCCCAGATTATGAAAGAGTCATACCAAAAGATACGAGAAAAGAAGTTAAGGCAAAAGTAGCTGATTTTATTAGTGCCGTTGATAGAATTAAATCATTATCCTTAGACAGAAAAGGCGTTATTAAAATTAATATCGAAAACGGAAAACTTCGTTTTTTTGTGAATGACACCACTTCTGGAGAAGGAATAGAGGAAATTAGCGCTAATTATGAAGGTGAGAATTTAGAAATAGGCTTTAATTCAGGTTATTTAATGGATGTTGCAAACTGTATTCAAGATGAAAATATTATTCTCTTACCAAAAGATGCAGCCTCACCTATTATTATCAAAGATCAAAAAGATTTAGACTCTACTTATGTCGTTATGCCGATGAGAGTTGTCTAGATAACTAATGGCTTTTGTTGAAAATATAAAAATACATAATTTTAAATCTCATATAAAATTTCAGTCAGATCTACCCACTAATCACATAGTTATTTCAGGAAATAATGGAATTGGAAAAACAAATTTATTAGAAACCCTTTCTTTTTTTTCTAATTCAAAAGGAATAAGGAGTAATAAATTAGAAAATTTCTTTTATAAAGATAATCCTGACAAAGATATTTTTGTAGAATGTTCATTAAAGCAGGAAAATTTTTCAAGTAACATAGCTTATAAGATTTATAAAAAAAATAATATTATAACCAAAGATTTTTTTTTAGATGGAAAAAAAATAAGTAATTTAGAAATAAATAAACTAGTAAATTTTATTTGGCTCTCTCCACACATGGATAAAATTATGTATGATGGTTCGGTAATTAAAAGAAAATTTTTAGATAAAATTATTTCAAATTTAGATTTCAATTTTAAAAAAAATATAAGAGACTTTAAAAAATTAGCTGATGAAAGATTAGTTTTAATGCAAAATCAAAATGATTTAAAGTGGATTGCTATTTTAGAAGAAAAAATGGCAAAAATATTATTTCAAATTTTAAGTGAAAGAAGAAATAAAATTTCTATCATCAATAATATTTCTAAAAAAAAATTAAACAAGTTTAGAGAATTTAAAATTATTATATCTAATGATCAAGAACTTGATCTAGAAAATGAAAATTCTTTTATCGAGAAAGTTAAAAAAATTTTTTTTGAAAAAAGAAATTTAGATGCAACGATTAAAAGAAATTCTTATGGACCAAGTATTGATGAAATTTTTTTTTATGATGAAAATAAACAATTGAATACAGACTTATGTTCAACAGGAGAGCAAAAGTCATTGTTGTTGAGCATTATTTTATCATGCGGATGGATTTATAAAGATGAAAATATAAATTTTATCCTTCTTTTTGATGAAATATCTTCGCATATTGATCAGAAAAACATTGAAAAATTTTTTGCAGAAGTGGCTAAATTTGAGACACAAGCTTGGTACACCGGAACTGACAAAAATCTCTTCCAAGCTATTGAAAATAAAGCATTTTTTATAGATTTAGCCTAAATGCATGCTCCATTTTAGGTGTGAAAAATGTTATAATTAATTTCTTTTATATTCAAAAAAATGAGCAAAAATTTAGAAAAAATTCCAGAAAATAATGCTTATGGTGCAGATTCCATCCGCGTTTTAAAGGGCCTTGATGCAGTTCGTAAAAGACCTGGAATGTATATTGGAGATACGGACGATGGCACAGGTTTGCATCACATGGTGTTTGAGGTCGTTGACAATTCAATTGATGAAGCGCTTGCTGGACATTGTAATACAATTAATGTCACAATTAACAAGGATAACACAGTTACAGTTTCAGATAACGGAAGAGGAATACCAGTAGATCTCCACAAGTCAGAAGGTATTTCTGCTGCAGAAGTTATTATGACCCAGCTTCATGCGGGAGGAAAATTTGATCACAAAACTTATAAAGTTTCAGGTGGGCTACATGGAGTTGGTGTTTCGGTTGTAAATGCATTATCTGAAAATTTAAAATTATATATTTCCAGAGATGGAAAAAAATATTTTATAGAATTTAAAAATGGTGCAGCAATTAAACCGTTAGCTGAAGTTGGTAAATCTAGCGAAACAGGAACTCTAATTACTTTTTCTCCATCAAAAGAAATTTTTACCTCTACAGAGTTTCAAGTAAGTATTTTAGAAAAAAGATTAAAAGAATTGGCTTATTTAAATCGTGGTTTAGAAATTAATTTAACTGATGAAAGAAAATCAAAACCCCAAGTTAATAAATTTAAATTTGATGGTGGAATTAAAGAATTTGTTGTTGATCTTAATAAAAATAAAGCAAAAATTAAAAATGACGATAATGAAAATATATTAGAAGAGCCTATTTATTTTACAGGAAAAAAAAATGATATTGAAATTGAGTGTTCTTTAATTTGGAATGCAACATATAATGAAAACGTCATTTGTTTTACTAATAATATTCCCCAAAAAGATGGCGGAACACATCTGTTGGGTTTTAGAAATGCCATTACAAGATTAATTAATAAATATGTAGCAGATAATGGATTGGCCAAAAAAGAAAAAGTTACAATCACCGGGGACGATGTGAGAGAAGGTTTAATTTGTATTTTATCAACTAAGGTTCCTGATCCAAAATTTTCATCCCAAACGAAAGAGAAGCTTGTTTCATCGGAAGTAAGACCGGTTGTAGAAGCTATAACTAGTGAGCAACTATCAATGTGGTTTGATAAAAATAAAAAAGAAAGTAAAATTATTTTAGGCAAGATCATCCAAGCTGCTGTTGCCAGGGAAGTAGCTAGAAAAGCAAGAGAGAGTGTAAGACGAAAAAGTGCTTTAGATATTACAAGTTTACCAGGAAAATTAGCAGACTGCCAAACTAAAGATAAAGAAAAAGCTGAGTTATTTATTGTTGAGGGAGATTCTGCAGGCGGCTCAGCAAAGCAAGCGCGTAATAGAGAGTTTCAAGCTGTTCTGCCATTAAGAGGAAAAATTTTGAATACTTATGTTGAACAAAAGAATGATCCTGGTGAAAAGAAAAAAGTTTTTGCAAAAATGCTTTCATCAAATGAAATCATAACTTTAATTAATGCATTGGGAACTGGATTTGATCCGTTCCAAATAGAAAATTTAAGATATGGAAAAATTGTTATAATGACCGATGCCGATGTTGACGGATCACATATTCGAACATTGTTGCTAACTTTCTTTAATAATGAACCATTCAATGAACTTATTAGAGCTGGTAATATTTTTATAGCGCAACCGCCACTTTATAAAATTACAAAAGGTTCAAAGTCAACATATATAAAAAATGAAGAGTCGTTAGAAGATTTTATTATTTCTCATTCTCAAGATTTAAAATCTATAAAAAAAAATACAGAGCAATTTAAAGAAATATACGAAGTTGAGAAATCAAAGTTTACCATTCAACGCTTTAAGGGATTAGGAGAAATGAATCCGGAGGAACTATGGGATACAACTTTAAATCCAGAAAATAACACATTGTTAAAAGTAAATTATTCTGATGCGAGTGATAAATTAGCTATGGACGGCAAAGAAGAAACCGCGCCATCATCAGAAGATATAGAAATATTTGATATTTTAATGGGTGATGATGTCTCTAAAAGAAAAAACTTTATTAATAACAACGCTATTAATGTCAATAATCTAGACATTTAAAATGAATTTAAAAAATATTTTTGGCTTAAGTCACGAAAATATTAAATTAGAAACTCTAGTAAACATTCGGTGGATTGCTGTTATTGGACAGTTATTTGCAGTTTGTGTAATTAATTTTTATTTTCAATTTTCTTTTTTATTTATTCCATGTTTGATTGCAATTTTGTGCTCAATTTTTATCAATCTTTATATTGAGTTTTTTTACAAAAAAATTCAAAGATTAAATAATTTTTGGGCCACTGTTAGTATTTTATATGATTTATTTCAGCTTACTTTGCTCCTTTTTTTAACTGGAGGCTTAGTTAATCCCTTTTCAATTTTAATTATTGTGCCAACCACTATCGCTGTAACTTTTTTGTCCAAAAGAAGCAGCTTTTCTATATCTATTATTTCAATCATTATGGTTGGTATACTTGCAAATTTTCATTACCCACTACCAGGCCCAAATTTTGTTATGCCAGAGTACTACCTGTTAGGCTTATGGGCATCATTAACCGTAGGTATTATTTTTTTAGGCAGTTATGCTTATTTAATATCTGCAGAAGCTAAAAAAAGATCAAGTGCTTTTGATAAATTAGAAAAGTCTTTATCGAAAGAACAGGAATTAAAGTCTCTCGGGGGTCTTGCAGCCGCAGCCGCACATGAATTTGGAACTCCGCTCGGAACAATTGCTTTAGTTACAAAAGAATTAAAAAAACAATTAGGAAAAAATAAAAAATATAAAAATGATATAGAACTTTTAAGTTCGCAAATTGAAAGATGTAAAAATATATTAAAAGATTTATCTATTGACCCAAATAAAAAAGACGCTTTTATTGAAAATATTACGTTCAAAAATTTAATTAATGAAATTGTTTATTCCTTTGATCTGCCAAAAAAAAAATCTATTGAGATAGATAATAGTAAAATTACCAATAATATAAAAATTGTTAAAAAAATTGAAATTATATATGCATTAAGAAATCTTATTGATAATGCTATTAAATTTTGTTCTTCATTAGTGAAAATAGAAATTTCAAACTCTAATCGGAAAATTTATCTAAATATTTTTGATGATGGAAAAGGTTTCCCCCAAGATATCGTTCGAAACTTAGGTGACCCATATATACGTTCTAGCTTGATATCTAAAAATAAAAGTGGATTAGGTCTTGGTATTTTTATTTCTAAAACTTTACTAGAGCGAACAGGAGCTAAAGTTAATTTCAAACAAAATATTGAGCTAGGTGGAGCATTAATTAGTATTGTTTGGAAAGAATCGGACTTAGTTAGTAACTAAAATTATTTATCGTTAATTCAATGAGGGTTCTTGCTGTGTCATACAATGTACTGCCCCAAATCCCCAAATTAAATCCTTACAATTAATAGGAATAATTTTTTTATTTTTAATATTTTTTTGAATAATATTTAAAGCCACTTCATCATTTTTATCATTAAAAATTGGAACTAGGACACTTTTGTTTGTAAAGTAAAAATTTAAGTAAGAAGCTGGAACTCTTGTATTTTTTATATAAAGGGCTTTAGGCATAGGAATTTCTATGATTTCATTTTGTCTATTATCTTCATTCGTAGACTTTTCCAAAATCTTAAAATTTTCTTTAAGTGGAAGGTAATTTTTATCCCTTTTATTATGTTCAATAGCAGTAAATATTTTATTTGTGTGAAAAAATCTGGTTATATCATCTACATGCCCATGAGTATCATCACCCACTATACCTTTGTTAAGCCAGATAAATTTTTTTATATTTAAATACTTAGAGAGAATATTTTCAATTCTTTTTTTAGATACTCCAGGATTTCTTTGTTGAATTTTTCCCAACAAACATTCTTTAGTTGTAATTAAAGTTCCTTTGCCATTAACATCTATTGAGCCGCCCTCGAGTATGAAAGGTATAGTTTTATTTTTAACTTTAACTTTAGGTGTAATATTTTGAATATTTTGAATATTTGAAATTTGCATAGGCACAGAATTGTCATATTGATAATCTTTATATTTTGCCCAAGCATTAAAACCCCAGTTTAATAAAATTTTTTCTTTCTTTTTTTTATTAATTAAATAAATCGGACCAGTATCTCTTACCCATACTCTATTGGTGCGAATAACGTGAATATTAACTTTGGATAGATTAATACTTTTTTTTAAAAGATATCTTTGTATTTTTGTAATTTGTTTTTGGTCTTGTACTAATAAGTTAACTTTTTGATATTTGCTTATTTGAAATATAATTTCTCTAAAAATACTTGGTATGTTTTGGAATAGTCCTGGCCAATCATTTTTATTATGTGGCCATGCAAGCCAAGTAGAATCTTGTTTTTCCCATTCGGCAGGCATTCGAAAGTCACTAATGTTAATAATTTTATCCATTAGATGGATTTTTTAGCAAATCTTTATAATGATCTATTCTACGATCTCTTAGAAAGGGCCAATGTTGTCTTGCAAATTCTATTTTTTGCAAATCAATTTCACATACAATTATATCCTCTTTATTGGATGAGGCTTGCTTTATGATATTTCCACTAGGATCAAAAATTATAGAATTACCCCAAAATTCTAACTTATCTTTTTTATTTTTTTCTAATCCTATTCTGTTGACAGCAACTACATAAACTCCATTAGCTATTGCGTGAGATCTCTGCATTGTTATCCAGGATTGTAATTGGCTTTTGCCAAATTTTTTCTTTTCTTTTGGATGCCAACCAATTGCTGTTGGATAAAACAAAATATCAGCACCTTTTAAGGATGTGGCTCTAGCTGCTTCTGGAAACCATTGATCCCAGCATATTAAAGTTCCGATATTACAATATTTTGTTTTAAAAGATTTAAAGCCCAGGTCTCCTGGAGTAAAATAAAATTTTTCATAAAACAAAGGATCATCAGGAATGTGCATTTTTCTATAGTTTCCAGTTATTTTTCCTTCCTCATTTAATACGAAACATGAATTATGATAAAGGCCAGCAACTTTTTTTTCAAAAATAGGACATAGTAAGTTAATTTTTAGTTCCTTGCACAACTCACCTAGTATTTTACTTGTGGGTCCCGGAATAGTTTCTGCTAAAGAAAAATGTTTATGGTTTTCCTCTTGGCAAAAATAGGGATACAAAAAAAGTTCTGGCAGGCAAATAATTTTTGCTCCTAGAGAGCTAGCTTTTCTAATTTTTCTTATAGCATTATCAATATTTTTTTTAGGACTAGATTCGACTTTTAATTGAATCATCCCAATTTTGAATTTTGAATTCATTTTTTAAATAAATTAGAAAAATTTCTTCTTGCTCTTTTTTTCCAGTTCATGCGGTGATACGCATCACTAGCTATTAATGGCATGACGCTTGTTGCTTCAGCAAATACCATCTGTTCTTTAGTTATATCTACTTTACCCCAAGAACTTGCTTCTTTTAAAGTTGAACTGCTGCATGCTCCATCTCTAGAATCTGCGACAGTAATTTGAACTGCATACTTATGCATTTCAACTTCTTTTCCTAATAATTCTGCACAAATAACAGTGTCTTGAATGAAGTTTTTTGGAACTCCTCCACCGATCATAAATAATCCAGAATTTTTTGATTTTATTTTAATTTCAGTCAGTTCTCTAAATTCTCTTATAGAGTCAATTGTTAGATGTTTATCTGGATTTTGTTCTTGGTGAATTACAAGACCAAACCCAGCTGAACTATCTGTGAATGCAGGACAAAAAATTGGCACTCCATGATCATATGCTGTTTCTATTAAAGAATTTTTTTTCTTAGAATGTGTTTTTAAGTATTTTCCTAGTTCCCAAATAAATTCTCTTGAAGTATGTGGTCTTGGTTCTAAACTGTTTGCAACTTCACAAATAGTTTTATCACAAGCTTGCAGTTCATCTTCGTCAATATACGTATCGTAAATTCTATCAATATAATTTTCGCGTAAAACATTATCATCTTGAAATGAAGAACCTTGATAGTGTTTAAAACCAAGAGCTTCAAAAAAATCCATATCAATGATAGATGCTCCTGTAGCTACAATTGCATCTACCATATTGTATTTAACAAGATCTGTATAAAGCTGCATACAGCCAGCAGCTGAAGTGGAGCCTGCTAATGTTAAAAAAATTGTACAATCTTGATCATTGATCATTTCATTAAAAATTTTTGCAGCGTTTCCAGTTTCTCTAGAAGTAAAAGACATTTTGGACATTGATTCTATGATTGGTCTGGCATCAAAAGACGTGATGTCGATATGTTCAACCGGCGTTGATAAAAAACTAGATTTATTGTGTCCCATGAATGATAATTAACTACGCAACTAGGTAGTTTGAGTTTGTTTCTTCTTCAAATACTGACATAATTGGCTTGTCATTTACTTCATGAATTTCATCAGAATAGAAACCATTAAATTTGGTTCTCATGTTAATTCCATAAGCTCCTAATTGGCCAATTTCTATATAGTCACCCTCTTTAATATTATTTGGTAATAAAAAAGGACCTTTCATGAAATCAATACCATCACAAGTTGGTCCATAAAAACTAAATGGAGTTAATCTTTTCGAAAAAGATTTTTCTATTTGAATCATGCGAGTTGGAAAAATAAAATTTGGCGTTCCAGCGTCAAATAATGATCCATACGTTCCATCATTAATATATAGAATTTGTTTTTTTCTTAATTCAACTCTAACTACGGTTGATCCACTTTCAGCTACTAGTGCTCTACCTGGTTCACAAATCAATTGAGTTGTCTCTGGTAAGTTAAGCGATTGAATTGTTTTTTTAATTTCATTTATGTAAGCACTTAAAGGCTGCGGATATAAATCAGGGTAAGTTGAAGGGAAGCCTCCACCAACATTAATAAAATCTGGATAGATTCCAGTTTTTTTAATTAAGATATTAATATCTTTAATTGCTTTTGAGTATGAAATTGGATGCATACATTGTGATCCAACGTGAAAACTTATTCCAATCTTACTAGCTTTTTCTTTTGCTGATTTTAATAACGATGTTGCTTCACCTAAACTTGCACCAAATTTTTTGGATAAATCAATTTCTGCATGTTCATTTGAAATTGCAATGCGTAAAAATAAGTTTAAGTCATTTGCTTGATTTGTAACTTCAAGTATTTTTTCTAATTCGAACTTGCTATCAAAAGAAAAATCTCGCACCCCATAATTAAAGTAAGCTTCATGGATGCTTTCTTTACTTTTGATTGTATGCATAAAAAAAGGTTTTGCTTCAGGCAAAATTTTTCTTATTAATTTAATTTCTTCAAGAGAGGCTGTATCAAAATTTGTTATTCCACTTTCAAATAAAGTTTTTAAAACTTTTTCATTTGAATTACATTTTACAGCATACAATGTTGTGCCTGGAAAATTTTCAACGAACCAGCTTGATGCAGTTCGAATACTTTCTTCTCTAATACAGTAAACTGGATTTACTGGTCTTGTAGCTTTGACCAACTCGTCAACAGACTGAAATTTTGCCATCTCATAAAACCTCTCGTTAGTTACTAGTTGGCTAATAAAATTTATTTACAAAGCCATCTTAATTCCGCAATTAAGGTTTTTTTTAATTAATGTAAACAAAAAAAATCATCATCAAATTTAAAATAATCAACACACGCAAAAGTAATTTTTAGATCCACCCAGGTAGAGAGGTGATGATATTTATTTTGAATTTGGACTTGAGATTGCAAGTTCAATACTTATATTCATGCTATGAAAATTAATAATAATTCCCTAAAAATAAGCGATTTTGACGATGTTAGCTTACTAGTGGTTGATGATGACGACCCATTTAGAAATAGATTAGGCAGAGCAATGGAAAGCAAAGGATTTAAGGTCAGTCTTGCAAAAGGGGTTGAGGAGGCCATAAGTTTAGTCAAAAAAAGCCCACCAGCCTTTGCTGTGATCGATTTACGTCTTTTAGATGGAAATGGACTTGATGTAGTGGATGAAATTCACCGAATCAAGAAAGACAGTAGAATTGTTATGTTAACAGGTTACGGTAATTTACCTACTGCAGTAGCGGCTGTTAAAGCAGGTGCAATCGATTATATTTCGAAACCAGCTGATGCTGAAGCCGTAGAGGCTGCTTTGTTAGCAGCTCCTAATAAAAAGGCTGTACCACCAGAAAATCCTATGTCTGCAGATCGAGTTAAATGGGAGCATATTCAAAGAGTATTTGAGCTATGCAATAGGAATGTTTCAGAAACAGCAAGACGTTTAAAAATGCATCGAAGAACTTTGCAAAGAATTCTATCTAAACGTTCTCCAAGGTAAATTTATTTAAAAAAATTAATTTTTGGGATTAATAAAGCTAATAAAAATATTTTAAATAATTCTGCAAGTATAAATGGTAGCACACCTATAGAAAGAATTGGTTTATCCCAGCCAATGATAAATCCAAGCCACAAACATCCAATTAAGTAAATTGGAATTACAGATAGAGTTAACTTAACTATTCTTAGGATTAGGTTTGTTTTAAAATTTAATTTTCCTGACAAATATGCAGTGAATAAAAATCCAAGTAAGTATCCTCCAGTAGGACCAGTCATATATGCTAATCCAATTCCTTTTTCAGGAGTTCCTGCAAACACGGGAAGTCCTACGGCACCTTCCAGAAGATAAGCTGAAATAATTAAACAAGCTTTTTTCCATCCAAAAATAAAACCAAATAACATAATAACAAAAGTTTGCATTGTCATAGGCACAGGATAAAAAGGAACTTTAGTTTTTGCTGACAAAACTAAAATGACAGATCCCAAAACTATTAATGAAAAATAAGTTAATAAAGTTGTACTGAGTTTTGTATTAATATTTTTTTCTATTATCATAAGTTTGATGTTAATTTAATGAATACATCTTCTAGGTCTGCATCTTCTGTCATTATGTCTTGAATTTCAAGTCCTTTTTCTTTTATTTTTAAAATAATATCTTCAATATTTATTTCTGTTTTGTCATATTTGATAGCAATTTCATTATTTTTTAAGTATTCAATTTTTAAATTATTATCTAAGTATTCTCCAATTGATTTAAAATTTTTTACTTTAAATTTAATTTTTTTCAAATGGATTTGGGATAAGAGATTTTCTGTTTTGTCTAACGCTGCAATCTTACCATGATTAATAATTGCTACACGGTCGCAAAGTTGTTCGGCTTCCTCAAGATAATGTGTAGTTAAAATAATAGTAACTCCTTGCTTATTGAGATCTTTAACATTTTCTAATAATTTTTGTCTTAGATCTACATCAACGCCAGCAGTAGGCTCATCTAATATTAAAATTGGTGGCTGATGAACCATTGCTTTTGCAACCAACAGTCTTCTTTTCATTCCTCCCGATAGTGATCTTGTGTAAGCATCTGCTTTTTCCGTTAGGCTTGTTAACTCTAAAATTTTATCTGTAATTCTATCTTTTTTTGCAATACCATAAAGACCAGCTTGAATTTCAAGTAATTTTCTAGGTGAAAAAAAAGGGTCAACATTAACCTCTTGCGGAACAATTCCTAATGATGCCCTTACTTGTCTAGGATTAATATCAAGATCAAAACCCCATACGTTAACCAGTCCTTTTGTTTTAATAACAATTCCAGCAAGTATATTTATTAAAGTTGATTTTCCAGCTCCATTGGGTCCAAGTAATCCAAAAATTTCACCCTGCTTTACATCAAAACTTATATCATCAAGAGCGTGTAATATTTTTCCATTTGCAAGCTCAAAATTTTTGCTAACATTTTCTACTTTAAGTGCAATTGAATGATTCATGTAGTAATGTTGTATTAATACTGAATTATTCTTATAAAAGAAATTAAATTTATGACGATCTCAGAAAAAAAACATATTTATTTAATCGATGGATCGGGATTTATTTTTAGAGCTTATTATGCACTTCCACCACTAACTAGAAAAAGCGATGGATTGCCAGTTGGCGCCGTTAGTGGCTTCTGTAATATGCTTTATAAGTTTGTAGAGGAAGCTAGAAATTTAGAAAAAGTGGATAGACCCACTCATTTAGTTGTTGTTTTTGATAGTGCTAGAAAAAATTTTAGAAACGATATTTATAAAGATTACAAAGCTAATAGGGAAAATACCCCTGAAGATTTAATCCCTCAATTTGATTTAATAAGAAAAGCTGTAGAAGCTTTTAATATTCCAAGTATTGAAATGTTAAATTACGAAGCAGATGATTTAATAGCAACCTTTAAAGAACAAGCTTCTAAAAAAAAAATTAAAGTTACCATCGTATCTTCAGATAAAGATTTAATGCAATTAGTAGACGAAAATACTTTTATGTTTGATAGCATGAAAGATAAATTTATTGATAAAGAACAAGTCAAAGAAAAATTTGGAGTATATCCAGATAAAGTAATAGATATTCAATCTTTAGCAGGAGACTCTTCAGACAATGTACCTGGTGTTCCTGGAATAGGAATTAAAACTGCAGCAGAATTAATAAATGAATATGGGTCCCTAGATAATTTATTAAAAAATGCCTCTAAAATTAAACAACCAAAACGTAGGCAAACACTATTAGATAATAAAGAAAATGCATTGATTAGTAAAAAGCTTGTTACTTTAAAAAAAGATGTACCTATCGAATATTCTATTGATGATTTTTTATTAAAGCCAATTGACTCAAAAAAAATTCTTACATTTTTAAAAGATATGGAATTTTCAAGACTTTATAAAAAATTAGAAAATGATTATGGATTATTTGAGGATATCCCTAGCGATAATAGTGAAATTGAAAATACAAACTCACTTAAAAAAGACGATATTAGCAAACAAAAATTTTCTCTTATATTTGATGTAAAAAACCTTGAGAAAATTTTAAATAAAGCAGATGAAAAGGGAGTTTTCGCCATTGATACAGAAACCAATTCTCTAGACCCAATGGTTGCTGACTTAGTTGGTATCTCTTTATGTGTAACTCCAGGAGAAGCTTTTTATGTTCCTATAGGGCATAAAAAAAATGATGATGTTTTAATTAAAAAACAACTAAAATTAGAAAATGTTTTAAAAATAATTAAGCCGTATCTGGAAGATAGTTCAATTAAAAAAGTTGGACAAAATATTAAGTACGATTACCGAATTTTCTTACAGCATGGAATTCAAATGAATTCAATAGAGGATACAATGTTAATGTCATACGCATTAGATGCTGGAAAAAATAGACATGGAATGGATCTTTTGTCTGAAATTCATTTAGACCACAAACCCATTACGTTTAAAGATGTTGCGGGAACAGGAAAATCTCAAGTTACTTTTGATCAAGTAGATATTGAGCAGGCTAAAGAATACGCATGTGAAGATGCTGATATTACATTAAGACTTTATGAAGCTTTTGAAAAAAGATTGTTCAGTGAAAATGTTTTAAATGTATATGAGCAACTCGAAAAACCATTAGTAAAGATTTTATCTACCATTGAGAATAATGGAGTTAAAATTGATCAAAAAATTCTTCATAAATTATCAGAAAAGTTTTCTATTGAAATAAATAATCTTGAAAAAAAAATTTTTAAAATTGCTAAAGAAGAATTTAATATAGGATCTACCAAGCAATTAGGTGATATTATTTATGAAAAATTAAAAATTGCTGGATCCAAAAAAACAAAAAAAGGAAATTTTGCCACTAATGTTTCAGTTCTGGAGGATTTGGCTGAACAAGGACATGAATTTCCTAAATTAGTACTAACTTGGAGGCAAAAATCTAAACTAAAAAATACCTATACTGATACTTTGCCAACTTTTATTAATAAAAAAACAAAACGAATTCACACTTCATTTTTATTAGCTGCAACTACAACAGGAAGATTAGCTAGTGCAAATCCAAATTTACAAAATATTCCTATTAAAAATATTGAAGGAAAAGAAATTCGATCTGCATTTGTATCAGAAAAAAATGCAAAATTAATATCGGCAGATTACAGTCAAATTGAAATGAGAGTTCTCGCACACATGGCAGATGTCAAAGAGTTAAAAAAGGCTTTTTTAAACCAAGAAGACATTCATAGCTTAACTGCAAGTCAAATTTTCAATGTCTCAATTAATAAGATTGATGAAGATATGAGACGAAAAGCAAAAGCAATTAACTTTGGTATTATTTACGGAATTTCTTCTTATGGGTTAGCTAAGCAAATTTCGGTTAGCAATACAGAAGCAGAAAGTTTTTTACGATCTTACTTTTCTAAATTTCCTGAAATTAAAATTTTCATGAATGAAACTATTTCCTTTTGTAGAAAAAATGGTTTCGTGAAGACCTTATTTGGAAGAAAATGTCATTTTCCAAATATTAATGACAAAAACCATTCTATTAAATCATTTCAAGAAAGAGCATGCATTAATGCACCCATCCAAGGTACAGCTGCTGACATTCTACGTTTGGCAATGATCAAAATAGACAAAAAAATTTCTGAAAAAGAGATTGATGCAAATTTATTAATCCAAGTTCATGATGAATTATTAGTCGAATGTGCTGATAAACTTGTAAGCAATACTAAAAAACAAATTTCCCATGAAATGGAAAATGCTACAGATCCACTGGTTAAATTTAGCATTCCTTTAACGGTTGATGTTAAAAGTGGAAATAATTGGAATGAAGCTCACTAATTTTTAGTCTTTTTTTTGACTTTTTTTGATAATATCAAACGAGCAACATGAATAAAATAATTGCATTAGTAGATGATGATAGAAATATTTTAACAAGTGTTTCTATGGCCTTAGAAAATGAAGGGTTTAAAGTTCAAACCTATTTAGATGGTGAAAGTGCATACATTGGCATTACCAGAACTCCACCAGATCTTGCGGTCATTGATATTAAAATGCCAAGAATGAATGGCGAAGAGTTATTAAAAAAATTAAGAAAAAAAACAGATATTCCTATTATTTTTCTTACCTCTAAAGATGAAGAAGTTGATGAACTGCTTGGATTAAAGTTAGGAGCGGATGATTTTGTAAAAAAATCAGGAGGTTTTTCTATTAAAGTTTTAATTGAAAGAATAAAAGTGCAATTTAGAAAAAGAGATCAAAGCGTAACAGTAAGTAAGAATATTATTCAGCAAGGGAAATTAATACTAGATCCAGAACAGCTAGAGTGTAAATGGGACAATCAAAACTTGCCCGATAAGTTAACTACAACTGAATTTCAAATTGTTTATGAGCTTGCAAAAAGACCAGGTGTTATCAAAGAGAGATCTCACTTGATGTCCATAGCCTACAAAGAAAGTAGCGATATAGAGGATAGAACAATTGATAGTCATGTTAAAAGAATTAGAAAAAAATTTAAAAAAATTGATAAAAATTTTTCAGCCATTGAAACACGTTACGGTAGCGGTTATCGTTGGAATGTAGATTAATAATGATAACTAAGCTGTTATCTTCAAGATCATTATTAACCCAATTTTTAGTATTTAATTTATTAGCATTTATTATCTTAGGATTTTTTACTTTTCTGTATTTAAAAGCTATTCAACCTGAGCTAATTGCAAAACAATCTAGTAAGCATTTACGTATTATTAAGAATATAGAAGCAAACTTAAATATTAAAAAAATTGATATCAATAAAGAAAATCTAAAAAGTTTTTTGACGGAATATAAATATTTATTTGATGAAGTTGATCAAATTAGATTTGTAGATAAAAATAATAATATTCTTTTTGACTCTATTTTTTTAGATATCGATCAAAATGTATTTTATAAAACATCACAAGTTGATCAAATTTCTCTTAATGAAAAAGAAGAAAATGCAAAAATCACTGCTAATAATGACATCAAAAAAGATTTAGTTAATGATCCCTTTTTTAAGAAACATACTCAACGATTTACTGAAGAGAATAGCTTTAGTGCATTTGAGCAACTAAAGAAAAATTTTATTGTTCATACTTTTTTTAATTTATCATTAGAAAATAAATATCCACTTTTTATTATAGTTTCAGAAGTTTCAAATGAAATTATGTTAGCTGTTGAGGAAAGAAAAAACTTTGTTTTAAGATCAGTAATTGTGGTTGCAATTGTCATTTCTATTTTTTCCTTATTTTTAAATGCATATATTATTAAGCCCATAAGATTACTAAATATTTTTGCAAACGACACTTCTCCTGAGAAAAAAAATATGAATGTAGTTCATAAAATTGAAACTAGAACCGATGAGATAGGTAATTTATCACGATCCTTGAATGAAATGACGAGTAAATTATATAATCGTATCGATTTAGCGGAACGTTTTGCTTCAGATTTAACGCATGAAATTAGAAACCCATTGGCATCTTTAAAAGGTGCTTCGGAACTGTTAAATAATACGAGTGATAATTTAAAACGAGAAAAATTATTAAAAATTGTATCGAATGATGTAGATAGAATTGAAAGATTAATTACTGATTATTCTCAAGTATTAAAAGACGAAGCCTCACAATCTCGATCTATTCCAAAAGATTTTGATTTGGTTTCAGTTATTGAAAGTGTTATTGAGGACTTTAATACCGATACAAAAACAATGGATAAAAATATATCTATTCGTTTTGAAAATTTGTTGCAAAATAATAAAGCAATTATATTTGGAATTGAAAGTCGTATTGAACAAGTAATTGCAAATGTTTTAGAGAATGCAATTTCTTTTTCACCAATAAAAAGTGAGGTTGAAATTAGTTTAAGTAAAAAAAATAATTTAGTTCAAATGCTTATTCGGGATAAAGGTCCAGGATTTGATGAGAAGAATGTTAATAAAATATTTGAGCGATTCTATAGCGATCGACCAGATTTGAGCTCAGTAAACCATTCAGGACTGGGATTAAATATTGTTAAAAATATTATAGATTCTCACAAAGGGTCTATCGAAGCTTATAATTATTATAAAAATAAAAAGTTAGGAGGAGCTGTTATTGATATTAAGCTACCATCTAAAAATTAAAACATTGATTTTAAAATAGTAAATTGTTACACGCAGGGACCCATATGGATTATAAAGTTAAAGATATAGAATTAGCAGATTTTGGTAATAAGGAAATTTCCTTGGCAGAAACAGAAATGCCAGGTTTAATGGCGTTACGTAGAGAATATGCAGGAAAACATCCTCTTAAAGGAGCAAATATTTTAGGATGTTTGCATATGACTATTCAAACAGCTGTTTTGATTGAAACCTTAGTTGATTTAGGTGCAAGTGTGAGATGGTCCTCATGTAATATTTTTTCAACGCAAGATCATGCCGCCGCAGCTATTGCAAAAAAAGGCATACCAGTTTTTGCTTGGAAAGGCGAAACAGAAGAAGAATATTGGTGGTGTATTAAACAAACAATCGAAGGGAACCCAGATTGGAAGCCAAATATGATTTTAGATGATGGTGGTGATCTTACCGCTTTAATGCATAAAGAATATAAAGAATTATTAAAATCTATCAAAGGTGTTTCAGAGGAAACTACAACTGGGGTATTGGCATTAAAAAAAATGCAAGAGCAAAAAACTTTAATGATCCCAGCTATTAATGTGAACGACTCTGTTACAAAATCAAAATTTGATAATCTTTATGGATGTAGAGAAAGTTTAGTGGATGGAATTAAAAGAGCTACAGATGTGATGATGTCAGGCAAAGTTGCAATTGTTGCTGGATTCGGAGACGTAGGAAAAGGAAGTGCAGCTTCGTTAAGGCAAAGTGGTGCTAGAGTTATGGTGACCGAAACAGATCCTATTTGCGCATTGCAAGCTGCGATGGAAGGTTATGAAGTAGTACTTATGGATGAGGCAATTAAGGATGCAGATATTGTAGTTACTGCCACTGGCAATAAAGATATTGTTACAGCTGATCATATGCGAATGATGAAAGATAGAGCCATTTTATGTAACATTGGTCATTTCGATAATGAAATTCAAGTTGATGCTTTAAAAAATTATAAATGGACGGAGATCAAACCCCAAGTTCATGAGATTGAATTACCAAGCAAAAAAAGAATAATTCTACTTGCTGAAGGTAGATTGGTTAATTTGGGATGCGCTACTGGACATCCAAGCTTTGTTATGAGCGCTTCATTTACTAATCAAGTTATTGCTCAAATTGAACTTTGGAATAATCATAGCAAATATGAAAATAAAGTTTATGTTTTGCCTAAACACTTAGATGAAAAAGTTGCTTATTTACATTTGGAAAAAGTGGGAGCTAAACTTACAAAACTATCAAAAGAGCAAGCAGATTATATTAGTGTTGCTCCACAAGGTCCATTTAAGCACGATAACTACAGATACTAGTAAATAAATGGAATTTATTTCCATCCAAAAGTTAAAAACTTACTCAACTAATATCGCGAAAAAAATAAAAAATGGTGATGCTATTTATTTGTATGGCGAAATAGGAGCTGGCAAAACAACGTTTGTAAGATTTTTAATTAATTATCTTCAAAAAAAAAATAAAAAAAAATTAGAAGAAATTGTAAGTCCCACATTTACCATTGTTCAATATTATAAAATATCCAAAGAGATAAATATTGCCCATTATGATCTTTATAGGATTAAAAAGACCAAAGATTTACAAAATATAGGTTTATCAGAGCAACAAGATTCTTTTATCAATATAGTGGAATGGCCAGAGTTGATTAAAACTAAATCAAATCATAGAATTGAAATATATTTGAAGCATTCAAGGAAAATTAATTTAAGAAAAATTCATGTTAAATATTTTGGAAGATTTAAAAATAAATAGTTTCCATAAAATTGCAGGTGATGCATCTTTTAGGAGTTTTTATCGAGTCAAATATCAAAACAAAAATTGTATTTTTGTTTATTGTGAAAAAGATAAAAAAAATAATTTAGATAACTACTATAAAATTAATAAATTTTTAAGAAATAATAAATTACTAAGTCCTAAAACATTTAAGTTTAATTCTAAAAAAAATTTTATGTTAATAGAGGATTTGGGAAAACAATCTTATCATGCATTTTTGCAGCAACAAAAAAATAAATTTACTGTCTACAAAAAATTAGTAGATGAATTAATCAAAATTCAATCTATTCCATTTATCCAAGTAAAAAAAATAACTCAATTCTATTCAAAACAAAAACTCATCAAGGAAAGTAATTTATTTTTTGAATGGTATTTACCAAGAGTGTTTAAAAAGAAGAAAGCATTAGTTGTAACAAGAAAAATAAAAAAAATACTATTTCCTTTATTTGATCAGCTATCTTGTCCTAATCATTATTTTGTTCATAGAGATTTTCACGTCTCTAATTTAATCCGTCATGGAGACAAAGTAGGAATTATTGATTCCCAGGATGCCTTATTAGGAAATCCTAGTTATGATCTTATGTCTTTAATTGATGATGTAAGAATTAAAACTTCATTACAATTAAAAAAACAAATATTTCAATATTATTTAAGCAAAACAAAAATTTCTTATGCAAAAGAAGTTTCATCATTTCAAAAAGATTTTGATATTTTATCCATTCAAAGAAGTCTTAAAATTATTGGTATTTTTTCTAGACTTTGTATTAGGGATAAAAAAAAGAATTACATTAAAATGTTACCATATGTGTGGTCTTTATTGCACTTGCGATTAAAAAATCCGTGCTTTGTAGAACTTGCAAAAGTAATAAAAAAATATTTTCCCAAAAAATTAATTCAAAAAACAATAATATGAATATTTCAAAAGCAATGATTTTAGCAGCAGGCTTTGGAAAGAGGATGTTGCCAGAAAGCTTAAATAAGCCAAAACCTTTATTTAAGCTAAATGACAAAACTCTTTTAGAATACTCAGTTGAATTTTTGCATGAATTAAAAATTTCTGAAATTATTGTCAACACGCACTATTTGCATGAACAAATTGAAGATTTTATTGATCAAAAAAAATTAAATATTCAAATTTCATTTGAGGAAAAAATTTTAGATACTGGGGGAGGTATTTTAAATAATTTAGATTTTTTTCAAAATAAGGATTTTATTGTTATCAACTCAGATACTGTTTGGACATCATCTTATCAATCTGATGTTTTTAAATTATTAGATATCTACTTTGCTAATAATAGCAAAGCAGGATTGCTTTTAGCCAAGCCAGAAAATAGTTTTGATACCAATCTTTTGGGTGATTTTGATATAATAAAAAATAATTTCATTAATAAAAGTAAAAAAAAATATATTTATACCGGTTTGCAAGTATTGCATCCCAGTATTTTTTTAACCAAAAACAAAGGTGATATTTTTTCTATGAATGAAATATGGGATTCTTTAATAGAAAAAAACTTAATTACAGGTCATGTTACTAATGGTAAATTTTTTCACGCAACTAATTTAGATATTTATAATAAACTTATAAAGCTCGAGAGTTATTGATTAAGAATAATTTCTTTAGCTCTTGTGGAATCTAAATATTCAGCCTTCATTACCTCTAAGCTTGAATTCAATGTAATTTGCATAGGATTTCCAGTGGGTATTTCTAATTTAATAATCATTGCATCAGATATATTAAATAATTTTTTACATAAAGCTCTCAAGCTATTTCCGTGTGCAGATATCAGAATATTATCTTTTAGAAGTTTAGGTGCAATTTCTTTATCAAAGTACGGTACGGATCTATTGTAAGTATCTTTTAAAGATTCACCATCAGGGATAAAATTTGGATCTATACTTTTATAAATATCGTTATTAACAGGATGATTTGGATCAGATCTATCTAGTAATGGGGGTCGAGTATCGTAACTTCTCCTCCAAATCATTACTTGTTCTTTACCGTGTTTTTGTTCAGTTTCTGATTTATTTAACCCTTGTAATCCTCCGTAATGCCTTTCGTTTAATTGCCAAGCTTTTACTATTGTTGGAACATTAATTTTACTCTCCTTTAGAAGAATATTTAAAGTATTAATGGCTCTTTTTTGAAATGAAGTAAAAGCGTAAGCAAAATTTAAGTTTAATTTTTGAATTAATTCTCCTGCTTTTTTAGCTTCCTTTTGACCAAGCTCAGTTAATTCAGCATCATACCAACCGGTAAATCTATTTTCCAAGTTCCATTGGCTCTGACCATGTCTTATAAGTATGAGAGACGTCATTATAAATTTTATTTATTGTATATTAAAAAAATGAGCAACATAAAACTAGGATATATTACCTGCAAAAGCACTAAAGA
>ERZ887851.688-NODE-688-length-32537-cov-40.061911_pt1 | contig 32537 bp, 26 predicted proteins | sample MGYA00521100_ERZ887851 | MGnify/ENA primary metagenome ERZ887851 (study PRJEB32303, sample SAMEA104408602) | aquatic metagenome | biome: Brackish water; feature: Pelagic; material: water | place: Baltic Sea | collected 2014-06-06T16:11:00 | depth 11,444 m ... | reverse complement strand
CGCAAGTCGCGATGATGAGTACTGGCCTGCAGCATAACGGTTGCGATTATTCGCCAACGAGTTGATGCCGTGCCTGAAGCCATCCAATCCAGCGCCAAAAACTGCAGTATGCGTCCTAGGCTCTGCGCGGCCTAGAGCCCCTTAAAATCTGGCAAGCGTTTTTCTTGAAAGGCTGTGACGGCTTCTCGATTCGCCGCGCCACCCACGAGCCGGTCCAAGGCCGCATTTTCTTCGGCGACCGCCGCTTTGAGCCCTTCTTTACGCGTCCGCATGAGCAGCGCTTTTGTCTGAATAAGCGAGGCCAAGGGCAGCGCAGCCAGCGTCTCGGCATGGCCCATCGCGCCTGTCATAAGGTCTTCATCTGGAAAAACGGACAACACCAGCCCCACCGCTTGCGCGCGCTCCGCGCTCAACCATTCTGACGACAGTAATGTCCAACTGGCCTGCTGATGGCCCATCAAATTCGGGAAGGTGATCGTACTCGCGGCTTCCGCGGTCAAACCCAATGCTGAGAACGGACATTTAAACTTGGCCGACGACCCTGCAAATGCAACATCAGCGAGTCCTAGGATGGTGCACCCAATCCCCACACCCAAACCATTCGCTGCGATTAAAAAGGGTTTGGGGAAATCGATAATTGTCTCTAACAAACCTTTCAAATCATGCTTGGGCGGCGCGCCTTGGGTGCCCATTGATTTTAAATCTGCCCCTGAACTGAAGGCCCTACCCGCGCCGGTTAACACCAGCACCTTGGTCTTGGGGTCTGCTGCCGCGGCCAAAAACGCCTCGCACAGATCGTCCATCATCTCCGTGCTAAACGCGTTCAAGGCCTCCGGGCGATTCAGGGTGACCAAACAGATATCATTGGCGACGGTTGCGGTAACGGTGGACATTATAATCTCCTTTAACGTTGTGGTATCAACCCGGAATCAGCTCGCTTTAAAAGGCGAGAACTGTTCCAGATAATCAATCTCTTCTGATATGTGGGTTCGCTCTTCTTCCAAATAACGACCCACCGCATCTCTGAAGCCATCATGCACAATCCAATGCGCACTATAGGTGTGACTGGGCATATACCCTCGAGCCAACTTATGCTCGCCCTGAGCCCCCGCTTCGACCCTTGATAACCCATGCTCTATGGCGAATTCAATGGCCTGATAATAACAAACCTCGAAATGAAGAAAGGGATGATGTTCGATACAGCCCCAATTTCGCCCAAACAAGCAGTCGCCGCCAATGAAATTGATCGCGCCCGCAATATAGCGCCCGTCGCGGCGAACCATCACGAGCAAGATATCCTCGGCCATCGTGGCACCAATTAAGCTAAAAAAGGATCGGGTTAAATAAGCCGATCCCCATTTTCGGGACCCCGTATCGATATAGAACTGATAAAACGCATCCCAGTGGGCTTCGGTGATCTCAGCGCCGGTTAATCGCTGTATCTCCAAATCATTGGCTAAAGCATCACGGCGCTCGCGTTTAATATTTTTGCGCTTTTTACTCGACAAGCAATCCAGAAAATCATCAAAGGTTTTGTAACCTTGATTTTGCCAGTGATACTGCTTATGCGTCCGCAGCAGCCATCCCTCATCACCCCGGCGCTGCCAGGCGGCTTGATCCAAAAAATTCAGGTGGACTGATGAGATATTCATCTCGCCGGCAATTTGTGCGGCGCCTGCAACCAGCGCCGACTCGTGTTCGCTCGACGCGACCAATAACCTTTGGCCGGTGGCCGGCGTGAACGGAATAGCGGACAACATCTTGGGATAATATCGCCCGCCGGCGCGCTCGAACGCATCCGCCCAACTATAGTCAAAAATGTATTCCCCCTGAGAATGCCCTTTGAGATACAAAGGCATAACGCCCAGCGGCTGCTTCGCCTCATCTTCTAAAACGAGATGGTAAGGCAGCCAACCCACGTCAGCCGACACCGAGCCGCTTTGCTCTAGCGCGCTAAGGAAGGCATAGGACAGAAAAGGGTCCCGAGGGGACCCTTCACGGTTGGCAAATCGTTGCCAAGTTGCCTCGCCAACCTCGCTGAGACTCTCAACGGCTCGAACACTCAAGACCATCTAAAACGCTCTTATATTACAGCATTTCCGAGGCAATCAGCTCCAGCGCTTCAGGCTGACCGGCGCCAATGAGCATCGAGCCAACGTCGCCATTGAGCCCGGCGGCTTTCCAGTGCTTCAGCTGCTCTTTAATGTGTTCGGCAGGCCCAACCAGATGACAGGCATCGACCAACTCATCCGGCACCGCCGCCATCGCCTCGTCCTTACGACCTGACAGATAGAGGTCCTGAATCGTCGCTGCTGCGTCTTCATAGCCCAGGGCTTTGGTGTAATCATTGTAAAAGTTCTTGTCTCGCGCGCCCATACCACCGATATAAAGCGCCATATTGCCCTTGATCGGCATCCTGCAGGCCTCAATGTCATCACCCATAATGCAGGTCACAAACGGTGCCACATCATAATCGAGCATGGTGCGACCAGACTTGGTTAAGCCTTTTTCGATATGACCGCGGAGCGCTTCTGGCTTGGATGGGTTCATCCAAATGGGGAAGACGCCATCGGCAACTTCTGCGCTGCCAACAAGTCCATTGGGCGTAATCGATGCGGTGTAAATTGGAATCGACGTATCGGCTTGTAAAATACTCTTTAACGACTTCCCAAGACCGGTGCCATCCTCGCCAGTGTAGGGCAGGCTGTAATGAAAGCCTTCGTGCTCAACCGGCGCCTCTCTAGCAAAGATCTTTTTCATGATGCTGACATACTCTTTCACCCGAGTCACCGGACGGCCATACGCCACGCCATGCCAACCCTCGACCACCTGAGGACCCGATGCCCCCAGTCCAACCATAAACCGGCCATTAGACAATTGATTCAACGTCATTGCCGTCATCGCAGAACACGCCGGCGAGCGTGCGGGCATTTGCATGATCGCAGTACCCACCTTGATTTTATCGGTTTGGGCCAGGATCCAGGCAGCTGGGGTAATCGCATCAGAGCCGTAGGCTTCAGCCGTCCAAAGCGAATCGTAACCCATGCTTTCCGCCATTTTGATCCGTTGAATATCAATGTTCAGTACTTTGCCGCCATAGCCAGCGAGTATTCCTAGTTTCATGCCTTCTTTCCTTTTTAATTCAAACGACTATCGTTTATCGGACGACCATTTTTAGTTCATCCTGCAGCAGGCTGACGCCCTTGATTTAAGCTGCATTCTTTTTGATTTTTCTGAGTCAACGCGTATGACTCAAAAAAGACCCTTGCGGTTTCGCAAGCACGCACGACCTTGCTAAGTTGGCGTTAGGCGTTCAATCGCGCAAGCAATGCTCGACTGTGATCCTCGTCCTTACCCGCAAAGTTACCCATCGTTCGATCCACCACGTTACTAAAACGACCTTTAAACAGATCAACCGCCGCTTCAGGCTCACCCACAACCGCAAACTCATTGAGAATATCATCCGTAATCAAATTAGCCATATCATCCCACAGGCCTTGCTTTGATAATTTATTCAGCTCCGGCTGCAGATCGCCCCAACCATGCACCCCCAATACCGGTGCATAAGCGGGTGTTGAGCCATAAAAAGCAATCTGTTTACGGGTGGCGGCCATATTGGCGTTAAACGCCTCTTCGGTATGACCGGTCACAACAAATCCGGGATAGCTGATCTCAAAATCGGCGCGTGAACGACCCGCTTTTGCCAGACCTCGATCAATCGCTGGGAGCGTTACTTCTCTTAAATACTTCTCCGTTGTGAAGGCGTGGATGATGACACCATCCGCCACTTCGCCAGCCACTTCCGTCATGAGGGGACCAACGGCCGCCAGAAACACCTTGGGCGCACCATACTGCGTGTCTAACGGCGTGAACATCGGCGTCATCAACGAATGAGTGTAAAAATCACCCTCAAACTGTAACGGCATGCCCTCATGCCAGCAAGCCCAGATGGCCCGCATTGCCGAGATGAACTCTCGCATCCGAGCGGCAGGTTTGGACCAAGGCATACTAAAACGCTTGGTGATGTGCGGTCTAATTTGCGACCCCAGCCCAAGGACAAACCGGCCTTTCGAGAAGCTGTTGAGGTCATGACCAATGTTGGCCAGATTCATCGGCGTTCTTGAAAACGCCACTGCGATCGACGTGGTCAATTCAACCGATTGGGTTTCTTGTGCGGCCAACAACAACGGGAAAAACGGATCATGTGCCATCTCCGCTGTCACGACCCCGTTGTACCCTAACGCTTCTAATTTAGCAGCCTGCTGCCCTGACTGTGCCAAATCGCCCATCATCCCGCCATCGATCTTCATCATCGTCTCCTAAACGCTAAATTGGTTGCCCGTAAAGGCATTGTAAGTTGCTTGCGCATGTTTCCCTGAAACGCACGAAATAATATGGGTGGTGATACCCGCCTCGCCGTAGGCTCTGATTCGGTCCTGACACTCTTCTTGGGTACCAATAATGGCAATGTCGTCGACCAATTGATCATCCAGCGCCGAGGTCGTCTTGTCTCGGTCTTTTGCAGCCCAGCCTTCCCGTATTGCGGATGCGACGTCCTCGTAACCTGCCCACGCCAGAAATGCGTTGTAAACGGGGGTTGCATAATAAGGTGCAAAGGCTGCTCGAATCATATTCCGAGCGGCTTCCTTATCATCGGTGACAATGACCTGGTGCCGGCAAACAATTTCGACGTCTTCGACAGATTTCCCTGCGCGCTCTGCGCCCGCACGAATGTGGGTCATCATTCGGGGCAACGCCTCTTTCGGAAACAAGTTTAAGATCACGCCATCACTACACTCAGCAGCAGCTTCCAGCATCTTACTTCTCAGCGCCGCCATGTAGACCGGTTGGGCGCCCGCTTCAAGCGGTAACTGTCGATAACCCCGACTAAATACTGTCTCACCCGAATAATCTGACTTCTCACCCCGCAGCATGCTCTGAATGAGCTCGACCGTTTCTTTGACCCGCGTTAACGGCTTTTCAAAATTCAAACCATGCCAGTTCTCCATCATGGTTTGGCTTGAAGAGCCTAATCCCAAAATGAAACGGCCCTGAGATAACTGGTGCAACACATGGGCGGTTGATGCCAAGACCGCGGGGGTTCTCGAAAACACAGGAATAATGGCCGTACCAATTCGGCAACGGCTGGTATTGAGCGCGACCGCGGCCGCTGTCGTCAACGCATCAACCCCCGAACTGTCTGCAAACCAGAGGTCATCATAGCCTTCGGCTTCCGCCCACTTTGCCATCTCAATGGTGCCGGCAACCCCTCTGGGGTCCGGTAAGGTTAATGCGGTTCTTTGGGGTACTGTCATCAAATCTCTCCTTGCTACCACCTCGTCCCGGTGGCTGATGTTTTTGCTCACTCAAGCTATTTTATTGAAGAAGACGCCCTTAACACCGCTGGTTCTACTCGCTCTCGACAGTTTGCCATAAGGATCGTCTTCGAGGCGCCGCTTCATGGGTCGGTGATACCCCATCATCAGCGCCCAACATTATTTTCAATGCCTTAGATTATTTCCGCACTCGACAAGGTTTCCTCTGAATTGAGACCGGGACGCACTAAAGCCTCCTTTTTGGTCTTATCCCGATCGTAGCGTTTGGCAGAGGTATAGCTTGGCTCGGTTAAAACCGATGCGCCAAACGATTTTTGCCGCTGCACTTCTGGAACCACACCATAATTCGTCGCGCGTTGCCGAGGGTTTCGGCCCGCAGACCGAATCAACGCTTCCATCTCTTCTGGAGAGGTTTCCTGGCCGTGGGCTGCACCCGCCGCGCGGGTAATGGTCTCATTCATCAGGGTGCCCCCGATGTCATTAACACCTGCATTTAAGCAAGCTTTCACGCCCTCATGACCGAGCTTGGTCCAAGACGCTTGAATATTCTTGAAGACCGGATTCAACGTCAGGCGAGCAATCGCATGGATCAGGATCGCCTCGCGAAAGGTTGGCCCTTTTCGAGCATTGCCTTTCAAGTAAATCGGCGCTTCCATATGGATAAACGGCAAAATCACGAACTCGGTGAAACCGCCGGTTTTTTCCTGTAAAGCCCGCACTCTCAATAAGTGCCTGGCGACATGTTCATACTGCTCGATATGGCCATACATAATGGTGGCCGTCGTGTTAAAGCCCACCCCATGAGCGGCCTCCATCACTTCTAACCATTGCGCGGTGTTGATTTTATCCGGGCATAACGTCGCCCGAACCTCATCATCCAGAATCTCTGCGGCCGTACCGGGCAAGGTCCCAAGCCCGGCTTCTTTTAACGCCGTGAGATATTCAGGCAGCGTCTGCCCTAGGGTTTTCGCGCCCTGCCACACTTCGAGCGGCGAGAACGCGTGGATGTGCATATCCGGCACAACCTGCTTGATGGTGTGACAAATGTCTAAATACGTTTGGCCCGTATATTCCGGATGGATCCCGCCCTGCAGGCACACCTCGGACGCGCCGCGATCATAAGCTTCACGCGTTCGACGCATAATTTCTTCATGCGACAAATCATAGGGCCGGCCCCGAAGGTTTTCGCTCATCTTACCTTTCGAAAATGCGCAGAACTGGCATTTGAAATAACACACGTTGGTATAATTTATATTTCGGTTAACACAATAGGTCACCTCATCGCCGACCAACTGCTTTCGGACCGTATCCGCGGCTTGCGCAATATGGGTTATCTCGTCCCCACGCGCCTTGAACAGCCTGACAATCTCACTTTCCGACAACGCCTTACCCGCAACCGCTTTGTCAAGAATGGCCGCTAAGGTCGCAGAAGCCTGAAGCTTCGGAATATGCGTCACACGGGCCAAATCACCCGCCGGTGGGTTCGGTGTTTCACCGGCCGCCCAATCTTCACCGCGAACATAGCCCTCGCCATCAATTGCGCCGAGCACCATCGGCCGCAGTTCAACATCAATCCATCGATCCATTTGTTTCAAATGCGACGGATAAACCGCTAGGCGTTCAACCAGAATTTTGCCTTCGCGCGCGGTTTCTTCAGCTAAATTTTTGAGATGTGGCCAGGGCGCTTCAGGATTGACAAAATCGGGCGTAACCGGCGAAACCCCGCCCCAATCGTTAATACCTGAATCAATGATTCTATGAAACACACCCGGACTTAAATTTGGCGGCGCCTGGAGATTCATCTCGCTGCCAAAAATGAGGCGTGCCTGCGCGATCGTCCAGAGCAGTTCATTCAAATCGGGTTCGGGCGCATTGACCATCAACGTATCGGGCTTTGCGCGGAAATTCTGAATGATCAGTTCTTGAATGTGACCGAAGGGCTCGTTTGCTGTACGCAACGCCAGTAATGACTCAATGCGCTCGCGACGGGTTTCGCCAATCCCAATTAAAATACCGGAGGTAAACGGCACGCCTGCTTCCCCCGCTAAACGAATGGTCTCGAGTCGCTTGGCCGGCGCTTTGTCGGGCGAGCCATAATGCGGCATGCCTTTTTCGGTCAGTCGTTCGGATGCCGACTCAAGCATAATGCCCATTGAGATGGATACTTTACGCAGCGCTGTAAACTCCGACGCCGTCATCAACCCCGGATTCAGATGGGGCATCAAGCCCGTTTCTTTGAGCACCAGTTCCGCCATATCGTGCAGGTAGCTCAGGGTTGAATCTTGCCCCAATGCTTTGAGCCCATCGCGAGCTGCTTTATATCGCGCCTCAGGCTTGTCACCCAAGGTGAACAGCGCTTCTTTGCAACCGGCTTTGGCGCCATCGGATGCTATCTTGAGCACCTCGTCGGGCGTTAAGTACGGGGCTTTTAGTTTTCGAGGGACCTGCGCAAAGGTGCAGTAATGACAGACATCTCGACAGAGATGGGTGAGCGGAATAAACACTTTCCTGGAATAGGACATGGCGTTCGGGTGACTCAGATCTCGCACAACACTCGCATGGCGTAACAGCGCATCGGTATCGGTATAATCGGCAAGCACTAACGCTTCATGATCGGCCAGGCCTTGGCCAACTGCCGCCTTCTGAAGAATCTCTGTTATGGCACTCATTACAACCCACCTCCTGTGACCGGCGATAGTCTGGCGCTCACATCGATTGCCACACAATAGCGATAAGTATGGGACTCCGTCCCAAGAAATGCCAGCCGGTCCATAAACCGCTTAAGATCGTCCGGCGTATCAATATCCAAACCCAGGCCTGGCAGTTTTAAGACGGTCGGCTCAACGCCGACCCTTTGGGCGGCTTTTACATGTTTCCGAAAACTATCGATCCCAAACTGGAATGCCACAACGTCAGGCGGGGCGGCCAGCAGACAGTTCGTACCGCCCAGGTCATCTGCTGGCACCAAAGCCAAGCCCGGCCCTTTTGGGGAGAAACCATCTAGAATCACTTCGAGTTCCTCAGGCGTAACCAAGGGCACGTCCCCGGGCAAGAACAGCATTTGATCAATGCCCGCCTCAGTTAAGGTTTCACTGGCATGCACCACCGCTGGAATGAGCCCCGCCTCGGCCGGTTCTGGCAAAATCAAGGCGCCGTAGCCTTCGGCCAATTCAATGGCAGCAGGATCATTCGTAATCACCATAATCTCATCGACCAATGGGCAGGCTTCAACCGCAATCAAAACATCCTCCACCATTGCTTGGCAGAGCCTGCGACGCTCCTCGCTCGACAATAGGGACGACAAGCGCTGCTTCGCATTCTCAAACCCCTTAACGGGAATAATCGCGCGCGTTGTCATCGGCTCGACAGCTCATCAGAAAATCGTAATACCGCTTCTGCGAGCGCCTGCTTGTCGTTGAGGTTCCTCATCACAGTTTGAGTGACCAATGGCGTAAGCCCTAAGGCGCTAACCGCCTCCGCGCTGACCGCATCGGCCTCATCTAGGACAAACCCATCCACTAATCCAGGATAGGTGTCTGCATAAAACTGCGCGACCGCCAGCGCCGTGCTTGGCATCTTAAGTTCCGTCATCATTTTTGCGGCAGGCCCCTTTAAGGCCATTCCCGCCACGATCGGCGAAACCAGCACAACCGGGCAATCAGTCGCTTTCAGCGCTTTCCAGGTTTCAGCCAAATCCAGAATGGGCGCGACACTCACAAAGGGATTCGACGGACAGATAATAATCTGGGACAAATCACCGTAGGCGATTAACTGCTCAAATTCAGGCGCGCGGCGAGCCGTCTCGATACCTTGGAATGAGATCCCCTTGATCAAAGGCTCACAACGATCGCGGACAAAATAGTGTTGAAAGGAAAGTGTTTCGCCGTTCTGGCAATGGATCAAGGTTGCAACGGAATCATCGGTCATGGGCACGACTTGCGTTAACACCCCCAGAGACCGCATTAATCCAGCCGTCACCGCACTCAGCGAGTCGCCTTGCGCTAATAAGGCCGTGCGATGAACATGCGTTGCCAGATCACGATCGCCGAGCCCAAACCATGTATCCCCGCCAAGACGCTTTAGCGCATCCAGAAACTGCCAGGTCTCATCCTGCTGACCCCAGCCTAAGGTTTGATTCGCAAGACCCGATAAGGTGTACATCAACGTGTCTAGATCCGGACACACCTTGAGGCCCAGGTGCTCAAAGTCATCGCCCGTGTTCACGACAACGGTTAACGCGTCAGACGGCACGACCTGGGCGAGACCCAGCGCCAACTTCGCGCCGCCAACGCCACCTGATAACGCCAAAATTTTTGGTGACGTCGGCACCATGATTCTCTCACTCTTATTTAACGCTGCAGTGGGACGCTATCACAAAAGCCTTTTTATCGGCTATTGAAACTCAGCCTGCAGCCAAGTTATCGAAACATATCCATGGCTTTGGGTCGAAGCAACGGTTTGACCCCGATCAACTCAGGCGCACTCGGCGCCTGAGGCTGATAGCCGCGAATCAACACAACAGGCGCTTTTTCGGTGGTTTGACCCATCACCAAGGAAGCGCCTGCCGCCAACTCGTCGGCCGCGGCGACCTGGGTCACGAGCAATTCGCGGCCAAAAATGTCCGTGCCGCCGACGTAGTCCTCTAACGCCGTAAGGCCGGCGACACCAATTGCCAGCCCCACCGTTCCAATGCGCCAGGCGCGTCCGATCGAGTCATTAATAATCACGCCGACGTCGATGTCTAGCCGATCGGCAATGCCACGCCGCAGCGCTTGCGCGGACGCATCGGGGTCAAGGGGTAACAGCAAACACAAATCATCGCCGTCGACACCGGCTTGATAAATGTTCGATTGATCAATCCCAGCATTGGCTGCAACGAAACCCAGACGGTGCTCAACAATCAACACCCCCGGTCGTTTACGAACCACCTCATTGGACTCATTTAAGATCACTTGTACTTTTCTTGGGTCCTTATCAACCTCCTGACCCAGCAGCACGGCGGCCTCAGTCGGGGTAATATCGTTGAGGTTCACATACTGATTTTCAGCTTTCGAGACGATTTTCTGAGCTAGGACCAACACGTCGCCGGACTGAAGCGTCTCACCCATGCTGGCAAGCCCAGCAAGAATGATCTCAACCAGATCATCTCCGGGCTCCACCATCGGAATATTATCGATACTCGTGAGCGACAGCTTCATTCAGCGGCAGGCTCACCGGTGATCACAAGCCCAGCCCCATTGATTTTGTGGTGTCGGTTGATCGTAATCAAAATCGACGTCAAGGCTTCTGCCGCTGCTGCATTCTGTATTGGACCCGCATGCCAACCTTTCAGACCAAGCGCCTCAATGAGCGTGATCACGGTATCCCGCGCCGCACGCTTATTACCCGTCACAAGCACATCACAGGCAATCGAATGGTCTTCTTGTAAATGCATCGCGCCAACATTTTGGAACGCCGACACGACGAAAACGTCTTCACCAAGATGGTCTTGGGCTTGCTGACCCGCTGATCCGGATGCCGGCATCTGCACGGTGCCGACCTTCGGTGGCACCAAAGGCACCGTGACATCGATCAGCACTTTACCAATCAAAGCGTGCTTAACCGAATCGAGCGTGCTGAGTTGGTGCGCAAAAGGCACCGTGAGCACAACCAGATCTGCCTGTTCGGCTGCAGCAGGGTTATCTAAACCGGTGACATTGAGATCGGGAAACTCGGTCAGGAGGGCGGCAGCAGCTTCCTGGCCCTTCTCAAGCGTCCGACTGCCGATAACGATGGTATAACCCGCTCTCGACCATTGTCTGGCAAGGCCGCCACCCAAATCGCCGGTTCCGCCTAAAATTGCAATGGTCTTAATACTGTCACTCATGATCTTTCCTTTTTATAAAACGATTCAATTGCTTACTTCTATTTTCTTTCCGCCGCCGAAACATCAGGTTCCCCGCGATCTAACTATTTCAATCCTGAAACCTTTGCCAGTCCGCGAGCCCCACCTGACTAATGGGCCTCCCTAATGCCAATCAATCCTCATGGGGAGATCCGACCAGACCCGTATTATGAAGCAGTTTGCTCGGCAGTACACCCGCTAGCGCGCTCCTTAATACTGATCACCGCAACATCACGCCCGAATCGATTGCCTCAACCTGTCCTAAACGACCCAAACTCATCTGGCGCCTGCCGAAGGTTTCATCCTTTGACGCATTTCATGGTCGCCGCACTTCGGCGCGGGCTGCCATGAGAGATGCTGTTATAAAACCCTCGGCCTCTGATCCTGTACGCAACCAACAAAACTTGGCCCATTATTACGACCAAACAAAGTCAGGTGGCCGAGGCCACCTGATAGTCAAAGCCATTACCCATCAGAACGAAATTCAAGCTCGCCCCATGCTGACCAAAGGATCGTGACGCATAGCCGTCATTGACGCTGCTTTTACTAAAGCCTTCAAAGACATAGCGACCCTGATCATAGACTGAAGAATCCAGCACTTGCACTGCGAAGCACGGTGCATCATTGGCATTACCCCAATCTTTGTTCCGCTGATTCGTGAGATTGAAGATCTTAACGAAACCCTTACCCTGAACAGGATCACTGAAGGTTAGAAACAGCGGATCGATCCCGCCATCGCGTCGATCGCGCCATGTCGCTCAGCAGAACCCGGACCCAGCGCTTGGCTTTTCACGATTTCGAAGAACGCATCCGTTTTGACGCCATCGGCGACCACAACCTTGGCCTAACGTTCGGTGCGCTTGCTAGCGGGCGTGCGCAATGGATCAATCGAGCGCTGAATCAAAGTGACCGTGAATCAGCGTCAAGCATTGTGAGGCGAACAGCATGTTCCGACCGAGCGACAAAAGGCCCACACCCTGCCGTTTTAAACCACTTAATGCATTTTTAGACAGCGGCACTTGGTCGGTTAAAATGAAGGTTGCCGCCTCATCGGGACGCGTTTGGGTTAACGATTGACCTTTTGGACTCATCAGATAACAAGGTGACGTGAGGCATTGACGTTTGATCAGACCTTCAAAACTGAGGGTTTCAACCACAATTCCGTTCGGCGCCGTTACGCGCTGTTCCTTACCCAACCGCTCGGCGCCTTTGAGCGCGAGCGCACAGCTGGCCAATAAAGCCTGCTCTGAGAGTCCGCCCAAATCACCCATATGGGCGCCATCAAGGGTCAATATTCGAGAAAAGTCTGCGCTGTCTTCAAAGACCAAGTGCAGCGTCACATTGGCGCGATGCCCTTTAGAGATAAACAGCGCGTTAGTAATCATGCCAGCAATAAATTCAACGTGCCCATCAGAACCAACCGCGGCAAGAAAGCGGTCCGCACGGACCGGGGCTTTTCGACATCGAATTACAAAGCTCGGCATAACAGAGACCCTTATTAAAGCGTTTACGGCGGCAATCCGCAGGCGCGTGAATGATAAACCGGTTACGCCTGCGTGAAAAATTTACCGACGTTGCTAGGAATTCGCTATGATCGAAAGATAAGAGGCTCAAATGCTCAAACTCCCTGCCAATACCGATCTCCAAATGACCTGGTACAACACCAGCCACGCACTCTGGATGGCAGGCTTTAGCATACAGCAACTGCTGGTAACCTGGATTTTGGTCGGTATTTTGGACCAATCCCCGGAAACGGTCGGACTCGCTCAGCTTCTGATCGGCGTCCCAGCGCTCATTTTTATGCTCTGGGGCGGCGTCATCGGTGATCGAGTTGACGGTCGAGGCCTTTTAATTCAATCCCACTTGCTCAGCATCATTCCGCCTTTAGTGCTTGCGCTCGCGGTCTACCTTGACCAATTGGGCGTTTGGATCTTGATCCTGACGGCACTCGTTGCGAACCTACTCAATAGCGCCTCGAATCCCGCGCGCAATACCATCTTGAATCTCGTCGCTGGCGGGCGCCTACAATGGGCGATCAGTCTATCTACTGGGATAGGCGCCATCGCCACCATGATGGGCACTCGGGTTGCCGGCAGCATCGATCAAATTGGGCTCGTTCAAGTGCTGCTACTTCAAAGCGCGTGTTTTGGGGTGGGCGCTATCTTTTTAATCGGATTGCGCGCAAGTGGCCCATCAACCGATGCCCCATCGCCTAATCCCAACGCCAGCAGCACCGCCTTGCCGCAGCCCAGCACCTATTCAATAATCCGAGCCGGGCTGGTTTATACCTGGCGATTTAAATTGGCAAGAGACCTCGTAGGGCTTAATTTCTTTTCCAGCTTTTTTAATGCCGGAGCCTGGATGGTCGCGATCCCTTTTATCATCAGCCGTATTTATGCCGGCGATGCCCTACTCCTGGCAAACATCACAGTCGTATTCTATTTTGGCTCGCTCATCGCCAATTTTGGTTTACTCAAATTCATGCCTTTGTCTCGGCCTGGGCAGGTCTACTTGATCCTGCAGTTGAGTCGGGTCCTGGTGCTCTACCTCATCTGGTATGAGCCCAGCATGACTTGGTTATGGATCGCCGCCGCATTTTGGGGATTCAATATGGGCGTGACCAATACGATGTCCCGGGTCATGATCCAGGAGATCGCCGAACCCGCCTTTAGAGCACGCCTTATGTCTGTCTTCACGCTTGGCCTTATGAGCGCAACCCCTATGGGATCTTTGGTGCTTGGCATCGTCATCGGTCAGTTTGGTGAACTCAATGCCTTGATCCCCGGCATGCTGGCCTCGATTATGATTTTTTACTACGGCTATAAAAGAAGCGATATCTGGCAATATCGCAGTCCGGTCCTAGCCGCGCCAGACCCGGCTTAGTCTTCGTGGCGGCAGCCCAGCACCAATTTCATTGAACCCATCTAATTTGTCCACAAAAACTGTGGATAAGTCTGGTGATAACTGTTGCCAACGACCCTCAAAGCCAGTGTTTTCCGTGATTCACGGATTGTTCAATTTTTGATCAGTTTCATTTAAATTCAATTAAAACAGTTAGTTAGGAGGCATTCGTAAGCGCAATGTTGGCTTATAAGTCTAAGTCGAAATCTAAGGGTCAGATGTGCATAACTCAGCTATTTTGTTAGAAAACCAGGGACCGATTTCGTCAAAAACGGCGCTCCATCAAGCCTTCAATCAAGGTCTGACCCGAATCGAACCCTAATAAAATGACTAAAATCAGCCTATTACCAATACCTGAGTGTATTCAAAAAGAACACCCATTCCGCACTCCGCCTTGTGCACCCAATCAAAATTCATGACCTGACCTAGAATTTGTTAAACCAGCAGTATTGCATTGAATGCGCGTCAAGATAGTATTGACCTTAGGCACCAAAGCGTCATGACATGATCAACCTGTATACCGCACCAACACCCAATGGCCATAAAGTCTCTGTTACCTTAGAGGAACTGGGCCTGCCCTATCAGTGCCATGCCATCAACTTGTCGGCAAATGATCAAAAGACGCCCGGCTTTCTAGCTCTGAATCCAAACGGCAGAATTCCTGTGATCCAAGATCCTGAAACCGGTCATGTTGTTTTTGAGTCAGGCGCCATCATGATCTATCTGGCTGAAAAAGCGGGCCAGCTTTTGCCAACCTCAGGGGCACGGCGTTACCAGGTTCTGCAATGGCTCATGTTTCAAATGGGCGGCATTGGCCCGATGATGGGTCAAGCCAATGTGTTCTACCGATACTTTCCAGAAAAAATTCAGCCTGCCATTGACCGTTATCAAAACGAAAGCCGACGACTGTTCGAAGTGCTGGATACCGCGCTCGAGGATACCGAATGGTTGGCCGGCGATTTCTCCATTGCGGATATCGCAAACTGGTGCTGGGTTCGAACTTATCGGTGGAGCGGTGTTTCCCGAGACGACCTACCGAATCTAGACCGTTGGCTCACCCAAATGAAATCCCGCCCCGCCTGCAGAGCCGGCATCAATGTGCCGGCCCCCGCACCGAAAAGAATCCTCACGGGCGACGCCCTTGACACCTTTGCCAAAAACGCACAAACCATTCTGCAGACTTAAAAGCCCGACTCAATAAATCGAGAGGAATTCTTGAAATGCCACCATTTGCCCGCCGCTCGCTGATGAGGGCACGATGATCGGCGTTTTAATCCCGGCATCAAACCAAGCCTCAACCCCGTCTCTAACCATCTCGGCTGTGCCAAACAACGTCGTATCCGCAAGCCAACGATCAGTTAAAAAGTGCGGCACACGGTCCCGATCCCCCGCGGCAAGCGCCGCTTCAATGCCGTCCATTTCTTCTTCATAACCCGCAGCTTTCCAGTAGGCTCGATAATTTGGGAGCATCGCATAAGAGGTTAAGGTCCGACGATTGACCGCTTTAGCCGCCTCGAGGTCATCTGAGATACAGGTTGGAATCATGTTCCCGATAAAGAAATCGTCCCGGGCCAGCGTTTCGTCCGTCAAATAGCCTAAAGAGGTGCTCATATGCGAACGAGCGCCATTGGCAAACACCATGCCATCGCCAATTTCTTCCGCCAGCTGGATCATCTTATGCCGAAGCGTTGCCAGAACAACCGGCGGCATGGGTCCCACCCTCGGGACGGCTTTGAGCGCCTCGACAAACGTCCGGGTATCGGACAATGGCTTGCCGCTACTCAGACCCCGAGACTTTAAGGCCGGCGCATGGCTCACGCCGATGCCAAAACGAAATCGGCCATCTGAAATTTCATTAAGGTACCCGACAGTACTGGCAAAATCGACAACCTGCCGGAAATAGATCGGCATAATACTGGTTCCAATCTCAATCTCATTGGTCACATGCGCGATCGACTGACACAGCGCCAGCGAATCGCCAAGACTCGGCGCATAAATACCGGGATAACCGCGTTTTTCGATTTCCTGGGCAAGTTCTAAGGTTGCTTGTCGGCGACCGGGAACGGCCGCTAGGCTTAAAGCAGGCAAACGAGACATAAGATTCTCCTGGTTTTGATCTAAATTATGTTGGTGCGCAGACGCACATCAGTTATTGATTAAGGCACTATTAATCGCCGTCGTCATTGCATTCAGGCGTCGTGATACAGACGCTTCAACGGCTGGACCCCAGACCCGAGCAGCGCTCAAACGGAGTGTTTGTAACAATACGTCGCTTAAGAGGCGATACATTTCGGGCTGAACAAAATACGAATTGGCATGGGTCTTTGTTTCAAACACCAAGTAATCGCTATCGCTTGCCGCGACGTCTTTCGTTAACAAAAGCCGATATATTTCCGCCATCATTTTGCCTCGTACGCCTTCGTCAACATGGCTCATAAGTTGTTCGGCGTCTGGCATGGCGTCATAAAAATTCTTATAAATACGCTCATTCAGCTTGGGGTCATCCGCTGCCGCACATTCGAGCGCACGCTCAATCAGCTCTTGTTCGACCGACATTGTAATCACCCTAATTTAGGTAGGCTAAGCCCAGACCAATTGACTATAATCGTATTTCTAAAGGAGGTACAAATTAATGGTCCGTAGAAAATCGTTCGTGCATCAACAAAAACTGATGGTCGCCGGCTTCGTTGTCACGATCTTGGCGCTTATCGCCTACCTAACCCTTGAGACGGTTACCGATGAGGGCGCTCAGGGTGATTTCATTGCGGGCATCCACTACGTCGAACTGGATAAACCCCGACGCATTCGAGGCGATGCCATCGAGGTAATGGAGTTCTTTTCCTACGGCTGTATCTTCTGCTATCGATTTGACGCTGACCTGCAAGATTGGGCTTCTGACAAAGGCGATCAAGTTCGGCTGACGCAGACCCCACTCATCGGATCCGATCAATGGCGATTATTGGGCGCGCATTATTATGCGCTACAAGACCTTGATGCCCCGGTCGCGCTCCATCAAGGCACCTTTAGAGCGATTCACGACTTGGGGCGAAAACTCAATAATCCTGAGGACCTTGCGGATTTTGTCGCCAGTAATTCTGATATTGAGCTCGATCGCTACCTCATTCAGATCGAGTCAGACGCGGTTAAAGCGAAAGTCAGCTTAGCGGATCGACTGTCTCGGCAAGCACGTATCACCTCCGTGCCGCAATTGGTCGTTCAAGGTCGCTATCGCATCAGCAGTACGGTTGACGTTGGCCCAAGCCGTATGCTGGAAGTTGCAGACTACCTGATCGAAAAAATTGAAGCTGAGCGCCTTGCCAGCCGCGAGGCACCACAACCCTAGGAGCCAAAACGATATCTGAGTTTGACCACAAAGGCGTCGGTCACCGGCTGCTGATAACTGTCTGAAAAGATGGTTTGAAAATCTCGCTGAAGCAATAAGCCAGACTGGTTCGATTGACGGGTATACACGACGAACAGATCACTCAAGGGCGCAATCTCCCAGCGGTATCGCCCCTGCAGGCTGACCTGAGAGACCGCGAAATCGGGTACGCTCGCATCCAGGTCAGAGCGCCTCTGGAGGTGTCCAGGCGCATCTAGAATGCCATACGCGTCTCGCGCGCGCGCTTTAACCCCAACCCACTGCACCACGAACTTGAGTTGCTGTTTCGCGCTAATAAAATACTCCACGCCAATGCCCGGCGCCCATTGCTCGGCATCGAACGTACCCATCGTTCGATCACGACTGTGGAGCAGCCAACCCGATCGATCTAAGTAATTAAACATCAAGTCGAGTACCAAGCGATCATCTGGCCGCCACGTTGCATACAAGCTATAAACGGCGCTATCGCCGCCCAGTTCCTCGCCTTGATACCCCAACTTCCCGCCAAAACTCAACGGCTTTGAGCGATTTGATGCCCAACCAATGCTCGCCATTTGGCGCGCCTCGACCCGATAGGCGCCGTTGCCAAAACTATTCAAATCGTCATAGCTTGCTGCCAACAGATCTAATCGAAACACAACTTGCGACAAATTATTCAGCACACTTTGGTTCGAGACAAACAGACCGCCCTGGGTAAAAAGATCTTCAGAATTCTTTTGGACATAACCTCGAATGTCGAGCTGGTTGGATCGAGCCCAACTCAGATCGGAGCGCGTTCGCGTGTGCGCCTGGCGAATCCGAAAATTATCATTGCGCTGCAAAAAGCCAAGATCACTGACATCAACCGCATCATCAAAGTATTCGATCCCCAACCGCTGGGTCACACCCTGCCGAAAGGCATATTCAAAGTCCACAAACCCGCCAAACCCACGATCAACGCCGTCCTTGTCGGACGTAAACACCTGAGCATCGGCTTTAAACTTTCCGTTTTCACCGAGGTAATGTCCATCAAGACTCTGAACCAGCGCATCGCCTGATTCGTTCAACACCATCGTCGACAATGCGCCGAATGATTTGTAAGCGCCGCCGGGCTGATCTTCAAACAGTATCCGTGCAACGCCATATTCACTCCCAGAGCCCACGACCCGACGCGCGCCTTGCGCGCCTTGAACCAGAAATTCAGGGTCGTCCTCGAACGCCGCCAGTACGCCATATCGAATTTGCCCATTTTGACCGGTGACCTTAACCGCCCCGAGCAAATCATTCGGCTGGATCTGATCCTTAGTTCGGGCCGATTCACCCGCACCCAACACCGGCAAAACCGGCTTGCCGCCTATCCGCCGCGTATTCACTAACGTGTAAGGCGCGCCCCGGTTACCGACACCGGCCCCCCGCGTGTCGGCTCGAGGGGAGGCCGTAAACACGTCTTGTCCCTCAAGAAAAAACAGGCGCTTCTCTGGAAAGAACGTCTCGGTTGCGGACAAATTGATGACCACGTCATCTGATTCCGCAACCCCAAAGTCTGGATTAATCGTCGCGGTTAATTGCAAATTGGTGGAGGGCCGCCAGAAAAAATCGGCCCCGGCGCGATAGTTTGTCTTGCCGTCAATTTGATCCTGGGTAACCGATGCTGATGGAAAAATACTATATTGCTGCTTTGGCTGGACGTCCTTCACCGAGACCGATTGCAAGGCGGAGATAAACTGCGGCACCGTGTCTGGTAGCGCCGGCCAACTCCAGCGCTCATCTTTATAGGCAACGAAACGCTCCATATACAGCCCAATGCGCCGCGCACCGGCCTGCTTGGGCATCGACACCACGCCCCAAGGGATGAACATCTCCGCCGTCCACCCGGTTTGCGTTTCACTGGTTGCGCCCTCCCAAGCCCCGTCCCAATCGCTGGTAAACTGTTTTTCTGGCAACAAGGTGCCATCCATTTGCGCGTCACCCAAATTGATACCAAACCAATAACCGTAACGCCCCTCGCCAGAGGTATCCAGTACCATGCCCACGCTGTCTCGTTTGATTTGACGATTGTCTCGGCTGGACAAACGCGCAATACGAGTCTCCGGCGGTTGCTCAACTTGAACGCCCACATACAGACCAAGCTGGTTATAGAACAAACTCACCCACGTTGCATGAGCGGGCTTAACCAGGGTGTCCGGCTCGATCACCACAAATTCATCGTACTGATCGAGGCTTGCCCAAACCGCCTCATCCAACTTGCCATCGATTTTCACAACCGCCGAGCGTTCGGCAATTTCTAAGGTTTCGGTCGGACTCACCGACACCTGCAGTGCGTGGCTGGGCAGGGTGATCAGCAACGCTAAGACAAAAACAGCTCGGTTCATATTCACCTCTGGTTTCCTTCGAGCCAGCGGATGCATCAACCTGGCCGTCTAAAGATAGTACGCCAAGCGCCCTGTAATCAAATCATTAATCTCGTTGCAACAGCGGTTTATTAATCGATCTTTGGATTGCGCGCGAGACCCGCGCGCGTCAACCGCCAACACCCTGACGCCTGACGCATTCAGACCCGCCCGCTACTGCGGAGCAGGGCCAGGGTAGGATTCGCGCAACACTCGTTTGAGCACTTTGCCATTCGCATTTCTTGGGATCACATCTGTAAAGGCAACCCCTTTTGGCAATTTAAAACGCGCGAGTTTTCCATCGCAAAAATCCAGAATGGCCTCGGCTGAAACCGCCTTTGACGTGGGCACAACTATCGCAAAAGGGCTTTCGCCCCATTTTTGACTGGGCTGGCCAATGACCGCAACTTCAACCACATCAGCATGACTTAAAATCACGTTTTCGATTTCAGCGGGATAAACGTTTTCGCCCCCTGAGATGATCATATCTTTGATCCGATCCTGGATGTAGACAAAGCCCGCTTCATCAATGGACGCCACATCGCCGGTCCGCAGCCAACCATCTTGGGTAATCGTGTCGGCTGTCGCCTCAGGCCGATGCCAATACTCAAGCATAATGTGCCCGCCCTTCACCCACACTTCCCCCTGCACGCCTGGATCACAGTCAGAGCCCGCATCATCGACCACGCGCACTTCCGTATGAAAAAAAGCTTTCCCAGTTGAACCAATCTTTTGCAGTGCATTCTCGGCACTAATCACGCAGGCAGGCCCGCAGGTTTCCGTGAGACCGTAAATCTGATGGATTTCAATCCCCAATTTTGAATATTGTTCAATCAAACTGACGGGAAGGGGCGATGCGCCACTTTGGATCCACCTCAGGTGATCGAATTTAAACTGGTCACGCGGGATCTGAATCATAAAATTAAGCATCGCAGGCACCAGCAGTGACACACCGATCGCCTCATCTTGAATCAACTTCCAAGCAGACAATGGATCAAACTCACGCATCACAACACTGGTCACACCCCGATAAATATTCAAAGCAACCGGCGTTAGCGCGCCAACATGGAATAAGGGTAGCGCCACCAAATACCGATCGCCATCGCGCAAGTCGCAGCTGGCCTCGAAGGTCAAAAGCGCCCAAAATGACGTCGTATGCGAGTGCACCACCCCTTTGGGCAGTCCAGTCGTTCCGGAGGTATACATAATGTATAAAAGGTCATCGCCACTGGCGCTCACCTCAGGTTCCGACACATCGCCCTGCGCGCACAAAGCAGCATAGTCGGTTGCAAAGTCCAAACACGGCTCAGCACCGGCAACTTCCAGCCAATGCCGGACATCGGTCTTTTCACCGCGCCCCTGCAAGTCCCCTATAATGGTTTGAAATGCCTGTCCATAAATCAGCGTTTCGGCGCCGCTGTCCTTGATTATGAACTCAAGCTCATCCGCCACAAGGCGCCAATTCAGCGGCACGACAACCCCGCCAATCTTTGCGACAGCGATAAACGCCTCGATAAACTCAACACTATTCATCAAACACAGTGCGACCCGATCACCGTGCCCCACGCCCAAAAATCGAAGCTGATGGCTGAGCCGATTGGACCGCACATTCAGTTCGGAGAAGGTGAGTCGGGTGCCGCTCGCAGCATCGACATAGGCCTCTCGATCCGGGCTAATGTCCGCTCGGCGGGTGAGGAAAGATCCAATATTCACATTCATGCAACGCGCTCCTAATTTTTGAAATCAGCTCAACTGAGCCTTGTTTCAACCTTCATCATGCCGTGCGCTTTACACTCAACCTTGCGCTCAACTCACGATGCTTCTTGATATTAACTCTTTCATAATCTCGCTAGTGCCACCATAGATTCTTTGAATTCTGGCATCTAAATAGGCCCGAGATATTGGGTATTCTGTCATGTAACCATACCCGCCAAACAGTTGAACGCACTGGTCTGCAACGCGTCCCTGCATTTCACTTGCCGCCAGTTTCAGCATCGAGGCTTCAGCGCTCGTGAGTTCGCCTGCAATAAATTGTGCCGTGTACTTTTCAGCCATGGCTCGACAGAGCTCGATATCCGTTTTCATTTCAGCCAACTTGTAGCGAGAATTTTGAAAACCCGAGACCGCTTGTCCGAATGCCTGACGCTCGGTGATGTACGCAACCGTCAGATCAAAAGCCCCTTGGGCCGCGCCGACGCAGCCAACCCCTAGAATCAATCGTTCCCGAGGCAGCTCTTTCATCATATTGACAAAACCTTGGCCTTCGCCACCCAGAATATCCGCTGTGGTTACAATCAAGTCATCAAAAAATAGCTCTGAGGTATCCCCGCTGTGAAGCCCCATCTTGTCTAGATTTCGACCACGATTGAATCCCGTTGACGCGCAGTCGACCGTGAACAAGGTCATGCCTTTCGCACCTTGGTTTGGATCTGTTTTCGTTGCCAACACAATGAGATCGCAATGTTGGCCATTGGTAATGAACGTTTTTTGACCATTAATCTTGAACTGATCACCGTCGCGAGCAGCATGCGTTTTGATCCGCTGCAGATCACTGCCTGCGCTCGGCTCGGTCATGCCGATCGCACCAACAATTTCGCCCGAGACCATGCCCGGCAAATATTTTTCTTTCTGAGCCTCGCTACCAAGGTTCAAAATATAAGGGGCAACAATATCTGAATGGACTGATAGACCGCTCGCAAGCGCGCCAAATCCGAATTTCGAAACCTCATCAACCACCAAGCAGCTGAGTTCAAACGATACGCCATACCCGCCATAGGCCTCAGGCACGTCCACACACAAGAAGCCTTGCTCACCGAAACGCCGCCAAAGCGCTCTAGGCCAAATCCCCGCCTTTTCCCAATCATCGTAGTGCGGCGCGACCTCTTCCTTTAAAAAGCGCTGAAGATTATCAACGAACAAGCGCTTTTCTTGCGGATCCAAACTAACAGGCTGATTCATAAAGTCGCTCGATCAATTGATTGACCCGCATTATAAGCCGGTCCACACAGCATCGTCGAATCCCTCCGAAAAGTTGTTTTTTCATTCAAGAATGATCGCGCTTTTACAGGTTGTCTATCTCGACGTGGGCGCGCAAAATGCCCTCACAAGCGTGTTATCCGACTTCAGCCTTTATCGGTCCGCGCCCAACAAAGAGGCCGACTATGCCCCATATTGACATCATCAAACCTGCCAGTGGGAGTCGTCTGGTTCAGGCGGCAGGGCACGCACTTTTAGTTGGACAGCCGCCGGAAGTACTTAAAGGTTTGAAGCTTTCCGGGCACGAACATTTTGATGGTGTGATGCTGATCGATACCCGAGAGCGCGACGGCTCGCTCATGAATCATGTCGAATTTTTGCTCTACCATTTCTTATTCAATCTTGGCGGTTACGCAAGTGGTGAGAAACTACTGCTCATCGGCGATGCCCAAGCGATCAAACAAGCTAAACGACTTATGAAGATCACGTTGCTTGGCCCTGATCCAGATCAATTTAAACACTGGGGCAGCGACCCCCTGCTCGCACAAGAGTGGCTTGGCATCTCTGACGATGCGGCCTTACGGAGCCCGAATCAAACCATCTTATCGGTCGATGACTTCTTCACGACCTATGCCTTTACTGACAATCAAGTCCAGGTTGGGGATCTTTTGATCGAGCACACTGGGTTTGATCAATATCGTTTTTCGGATGGTCGCGACAGCCAAGATCTCGATCTCGGCGAAGACACCTTGATTCGGCCCAGCTATCCAACCCAAAAAGACTACCATTCTGCGGGCCTGGCTAAATTCTCATTGGAAGTCTTGGGTGGGGCCTCCGGCTTTTCCCCAAACGAGCCGTGCACCGGACTTGCGCTCTGCCACAATGGTGAATATCTCTTGATCGACGCCATTCCTTTTCTCGATGAGCATTTGCTCGCGAGAGGAATCTCAAAAAACCAAATTTCAGCCTGCTTTTTAACCCACATTCATGACGATCACTGCGCCCTCTTCCCGCTGATGCAAGCCGCCCGCGTCATAGACATCATCACATCAACCGAAATTTTTGAAATGGCGATCGAGAAGCTTGCCCTAGGCTTAGGCTGGCAAGAGGCCGTCATACGAGAGCATTTTCGCCATATTTCGATTGATCCCGACCACCCCATTAATCACTTCGGCTTGATCATCAAAGCCCATCACACCGTTCACAGTATCCCGACCATCGGCGCGACCTTCACCGTTCGCAACGGTCAGCAGACGAACCAGATTTGCGTCGTGGGCGATAATCATGCCCTGCAAAAGGTTCAATCTTTGCACCATGCCGGCATTGTCCGTTCAGAGACGCTCGAGCCGCTAAAAGCGCTGTATGAAACCCGGTTTGACCTGCTGATTGCCGATGGCGGCGCAGGGCCGCTCCATGGCGATCCTGCAGAGTTCACAACATCACCCGCCGAGCGCATTGTCTTTGTGCATATTGATGAACTGCCGACTGAATTTGCAGCGACGTTTTCGGTTGCAAGCGCGGGCAAACGCTACACATTAATCGACGGGGATCTTTCGTTATATGCAGCCCTCATTCACCACTATTTAAAAATTTGGATTGGGGATGCCGGGCCAAACCGCTGGCTTCGAAGCTTGGTCACGAATGCCGCCATCAAGAATTACAATCAAGATGATGTTGTCCTCGTTCAGGGCCAAGAATCTAAGGGGTATGTGTATCTGATCCTAACGGGTTACTGCTCGGTGGTTCATCACGACGGGCATGACATTAAGACCGTCGCCACCCTTCAGGCGGGAGACTTAGTGGGCGAAATGGCAGCGCTCACCGATCTCGGTGCACGAAACGCCTCGATTGTTGCGTTAACGCCCGTAACGGTGTGCCAATTCTCTGAAGATACCTTTACCGCGTTATCGAATGACCCAAAGCTGCGAGCACAATTGACGAAACGATGGCAGCTGCGTCCCATCATCAAGAATCTTGCTTTCTTCAAAACGTTAAACGCCACCGTCAACGAGCAAATCAGCGCGATTTCTGAGCTCGTTGAATATCCATTGGGGGCGAGGATCACCTTTGACAAAGATCACCTCTACTTCAAAGTTGACGGCGACTTGGGTGGGGATAACGCCGTAATGACATCCAGCGAAACGCTGGGCTGGCAGCCATTTCAGGAAGCTATCCTGGGCGAGGCGATCGCTGAAACTTTGGTCAAACTATTGGTCATCCGCCGAGACGATTTCGAAACAACAAGGCGCGAGACACCTCAGCTCAACTATCAGTTGCGCAAGCAGCTTCAGCTGCTATCGACAGAGCCCGTTCCCTGGACCCTTTCGATATAAGCCTCTAATGGATCGGCAGCTACAAGGGTGACCTTGGCATCTTAGCCGACTAGGTGTTGTCCAAAAAATGCTGATCCGCCGCTAAGAGCCTGCGCGTCTGGTCAAGTTGGTGCAACCGTTCGGACTCATCCCAACCCAACATCTCCGCCATCAGTTCACTGATCCGCTCAAGCCCACGCCCGCTCAAACTAGGCTCGTACAGCGGCGTGCGCAACCGACGGTACACAACGTCCTCCAAGGTCTGCGCATATTCTTGCGCGACCGCCCAGTGGACCTGGCCCAGAATCATTTTTGCACCCGGGGCGATCAATTCACGACCCCTTGCGAGTACTGCTTGCGCTTCGTCGCCATAACGACGAACCAAGCGCGCTAGAATTTGTGCATCGATATTTTCAGAATCGAGCAGCGACGTGAGCAAACCCTCGGGCGGCAGAGGCTGACTGGCCCCAGGAAACCAATTCAAGGCGGAAGGGATCCGATCACGAAAGACTGGATTCTGCTGAACGACCTGCTCAAGAACCACCTCGGCCATTTTCAGATAACCGGTCAATTTTCCACCAGCAATCGTAACCAAACCTTTTGGGCTCACCCACACTTCATCTTTACGAGAAATCTCTGTCGTTTTCTTACCTGATTGCGCAATTAACGGACGAAGACCCGCCCAACTACTGAGCACCTGGGCCGACTGAAGGTCTAATTTAAAATGCGCATTCACCACTGCAAGTAGGTACTGCACTTCATGATTCAGGACCGGGGGCCAGGTCAAATCCGATCCCTCATAGATCGTGTCGGTCGTCCCGACATAAACAATCTCATCGGCTGGAATCGCGAACACAGGCCGGCCGTCATCCGCGACCAAAAGGCAGCATTGATTGATCATTAGATCTGATCGCGCCAGGACCACATGGACGCCCTTACTCAGGACCAACGACTTCAGTGCAGGCTCATCCATTGCTAAAACATCCGGCACCCAAGGGCCCGCCGCATTCACGACACAGGCCGCTTTTACCGCAATCGAGTTCTCTGAACCGCGATGTCGGATCCTAACGCCGGCAACGCGACCGGCGTCTTCGAGCAAACCCTCGACCGGACTATAGTTCAAAGCAACGCCGCCCAACGCGCACCCTGCCCGAACATTTGCCAGGACCAGCCGGGCATCATCGGTTAGATATTCTCGATACAGAATTCCATAAGGATATCGATTGCGGTCCAGGGAAGGCTCCACTGCTTCAAGCGCTTTACCCCAAACTAGGCGGTGTCGGTCGTCACGCCGCACCTGTCCCAGAAATTCGTACAGACGGACCCCGATCCAATATTTCAAAAAGGTATACCAATTCGGTGCAAGGAGTAGCAAATCGATCGGTTCAGCAAGATGGGGCGCGAGCTTTAGCACCCGCTGCCGCTCACGAGCGCCTTCTCGAACCAGCGCCCACTCACCATTTTGAAGATATCGAATTCCGCCATGAATGAGCTTCGTCGATCGACTCGATGTGCCGCTGGCGAAATCCTTGGCTTCCACCAATAACGCTTTTAATCCTTGGAGACCTGCTTGCCGAAAAATACCCGCACCGGTGATACCACCGCCAATGATCACGACATCAAACTGTGTTTCGGCGAGGGTTTCGACGCTGGGTGAATCCTGCATGGTACTCAACCTATTCCTTGGCTATTCTAAAGCGATGACCACGACCATTGAACTTGCCGACCTGCCGCAGTTATCTCAGATCAGTGACCTTGCGCACTCGATCTGGCGGGATTACTACCTTGGGATCATCTCCAGACCGCAAATCGAATTCATGCTGGCGGCAGATTATAGCCTTGATCAATTGGAAAAGGACCGAGCAACCGGTACAAACTTCCTAATCCTCAAAGAAAACGGGCAGGCCATCGGCTTTGCGGCGTTCCACACCCTGAATCCATCGGTTGTTAAACTCGACAAGCTCTACCTTGAGACCCAACACCATCGCAAAGGCTACGGGCAGCGTTTGCTGCAGGCAACAGAACGCGCGGCAACCGAAGGCGGGGCAAGCCTGCTCTTATTAAATGTTAACAAACACAATGTCCGCGCCATTGCCGCCTATCGCCGCGCGGGCTACAGCCATCATCAATCGATCCTTGCGCCGATCGGCGATGGGTTTTTTGTCGACGATTACGTCCTCCAGAAAGTGCTGACCGCCACTTAAACCGGATGCCCCGCGCGCCAGGACCTTCAACCAACCTTAACGTTTCAACAAAACCAGGAGACCAAAGATGGATGACTTTAAAGATAAGGTAGTTGTCGTGACCGGCGCCGGTGGTGGGTTGGGTCGCGCCCACGCCCTTGAATTTGCCCGACGGGGTGCGCGCCTGGTTATCAATGATCTCGGCGGCACCGCCGACGGTGCTGGACAAAGCGACATGGCAGACCAAGTCGTTGCAGAAATTAGAGCCTTGGGCGGCATTGCGATCGCCAACAAAGCGTCCGTTGCCGATCGCACTGGGGCCCAGAGCATCATCGATGATGCGATAGCCGAATACGGCACACTCGACATTTTGATCAACAACGCCGGGATTTTACGCGACAAGTCTTTCAAAAATATGACCTTAGATGACTGGGATATCGTCATCAACGTTCATTTAAACGGTACCGCTTACGTAACCCATGCGGCCTGGCCGATCCTCTATGAGAAGCACTACGGCCGGATCGTGCTCACCAGTTCAACCTCGGGTATTTTTGGTAACTTCGGTCAAAGTAATTATGGTGCTGCAAAAATGGGTATGGTGGGATTGATGAATGTCTTGGCACTTGAGGGCGCCTCTCACAACATCCGAATCAATACGCTGGCCCCAGCGGCCGCGACGCGGCTCACCAATACCATACCCGGCCGCGACGAAAACCTGGAACAGCCCGATCCAGAAAGAGCCCCCCACCTGGTCACCCCGGCCGTTTTATACATGTGCCGCGAAGATGCGCCAACCGGAAAGATTTTTCAAGCCGGTAATGGCCGATTCAGCATGGCCGCTCTGTACAGCAATACGGGCGTAAACCAGGGCGCTGATGCTGACTTTGAATCTTTTTTAGAGGCTGAGGCGCAGATACTCGATTTGAGCAATGCCCAGGAAGGCTGGTGGCGCAGGCGCGGGAAAAACCCCGGCTAAGTATTTTGAAAACCCGCAGATTGCGCTCGCCGATTGCATCGAAGCGCCTGGGTACAACGTCATGAGGGTTCAAGGTGCAGGGTGTTCTCGATACTGGGTAACTGGTCTCGATGATCATGACTGACATACAGGACGGTCGTTTGATTGCCTTGAATCAATTTTTCGATCAAGGCCAGCACGAGTCCTCGATTAAAGGCATCCAGCCCCAAGCAGGGTTCATCAAGTATCAGCAGCGCAGGTTGCTTGACCAGCGCGCGCGCAATCAAAAGCAACCGCTGATTGCCATAACTTTGTTGGGCAAAAGGTTGCTGCCGTGCTTGGGTTAAACCGATTAGCGCGAGCCACGCCGACGCCGCCGATTTTTGCGGCGCCGTCGGCCGCTGGTACACGCCAACGCTATCAAAAAAACCGGAAATAATGACGCTCTCAACCGTGCCGCTCACGCGATAGGCCAAATGCAAGGCAGAGGACACATAACCAATGTACTGCTTAATCTGCCAAATACTCTCACCACTACCGCGCTTGAAACCAAACACGGTCAAATCATTGGTATAGCAATGCGGACTGTCGCCTGTGATCAGACTGAGCAAGGTGGTCTTACCGGAACCATTCGCGCCAGAGACTTGCCAGTGGACGCCTGGATCAATCCGCCAGTTGAGCCCATCAAAGAGTTGCCGGTCCTCAAATCGGACGCAGATATTGCGCATCTCAACCAGTGCTTGCTCAGCGGAAAGCGCTGGCACAGAACTGGGCAAGGGGGTTGGCAAAGCCTGCGCATCATTGGTTAAAACCACCATCTGATGAAGCCATGATCTTGCCGCCGCCGGCTTCATGGGGCCCTGGTACGCCAAGCGAGAATCAGATAAGTACGCAACATGATCCACCCAGTCGGGTAATGCCGCCCAATCGTTGAGCACTAGAAGTACCGTTTTGTCGCCCACGAAATCAGCCAAGCTACCCAACGCCACCGCCTGACTGGCAGCATCTAGGCCGGCCAAGGGCTCATCTAGCATGAGCATCGAACACTCGGAAGCCAACGCTCGAACAAAGAGTACTTTTTTGGTTTCACCCGTTGAGAGCTGACGAAACCGCTGACGCAATAAAGGCTGGAGTTGGAAGCGGCGAATCAGCTCGGTCAAAACAGTGTCGACTGGTTTGAGCTCAGTGAGCAGGTCAGCAACCGACGTGCCTTCTAATTTATCATCCGGGCCATCATATTGGCGCCGCTCACGATCTATGAGCGCCAGATGCGCGGCGGCTGACACCACAACCACATCTTGCGGAATCCCGGAGGCGGCGCCTGCCAGTACCCGACCACCCCTTTCAATGAGCTCCAATAAGACCGACTTGCCTGAGCCATTGCGGCCCGCGATAAACCATTTCTGGCCGCTTTCAATTTGCCAGCTGATTGGCCCGAAGGTCCTCGTTTCAGAAACAGTAACCGTCGCTTGATCGAGCGTCACAAGCTGGCTCATTCAGGCCTCGTCCAGCTGGAGCAATCCGCCACAATTAACCCTTTAAACGATGGCTTTCATCGCCGTCATATAACCCCGAAGCGTTTGACCGATGGCTTCCACGGGATGACTTCGAATCTCGAAGTTCACCGCAATCAACACCTGGTTGTCCACACCCACATCATTCAGGCCTAAGCCCCGACCGATCACATCGGTCTCAAGGTCGGTCATAAATTCGGCAAGCAATGGCAAACACGCGTGGTTGTATAAATAACAGCCATACTCGGCCGTATCTGAGATCGTGCTGTTCATCTCAAAAAGTTTTTTCCGCGCAATGGTATTGGCGATCAACGGAACCTCATGCAAACTTTCGTAATAAGCTGATTCTGCTTTAATACCGGCCGCGGTCATGGTCTCAAACGCGAGCTCAACCCCCGCCTTGACCATCGCGACCATTAAAATACCTTGATCAAAATAGGTTTGCTCTAAAATCTCTGCCTCGGTGACTGCGGTGGTTTCAAACGCGCTCTGACTGGTTTCATGGCGCCAGCCTAACAGTTTTGCATCGTCATCTTGCCAATCAGCCATCATGCCGCCGCTAAAGTTGCCGGTCATAATGTCATCCATGTGTTTTTCATACAAAGGACGCATGATCTGCTTCATCTCTTCAGAGAGATCAAAAGCACGCAACTTGGCGGGATTGGAAAGCCGGTCCATCATGTTGGTAATGCCACCATGCTTGAGCGCCTCAGTAATCGTCTCCCAGCCATACTGAACCAACTTCGACGCATAGCCGGGCTCAATACCTTTATCCACCATCTTATCGAAGCAGAGCAGCGAGCCGGTTTGCAGCATGCCGCAGAGAATCGTCTGCTCGCCCATAAGATCTGATTTCACTTCGGCAACAAAAGAGCTCATCAAGACGCCCGCACGATGGCCACCAGTGCCGGCAGCATAGGCCTTAGCAATGGCCAGGCCTTCCCCATGGGGGTCATTGTCAGCATGGACCGCGATTAAGGTGGGCACACCAAAACCGCGCTTATATTCTTCGCGAACCTCGGTGCCAGGACACTTCGGCGCCACCATAACAACCGTTAAATCGGGTCGTATCTTTTGACCTTCTTCAACAATATTAAAGCCGTGAGAATACGCCAAACAGGCATTGGCTTTCATCAAAGGCTCAATATCGGCAACCACGGAACTGTGTTGCTTGTCCGGCGTCAAGTTCAACACCAAATCGGCCGTTGGGATCATCTCCTGGTAATTGCCAACTCGAAAGCCATTGCCTTCTGCGTTCAAAAAAGACTGTCGCTTTTCATCAATCGCGGATTGCCGCAAGGTGTAGGCCACATCAAGGCCGCTATCGCGGAGATTTAAGCCTTGATTCAAGCCTTGAGAGCCACAACCGACCACCACGATCTTTTTGCCACGCAGATAATCAACGCCGTCTTCGAACTCGGACGCGTTCATGAACTCGCATTGACCCAATTGCGCCAATTGCGCTCGCAAAGACAGAGAATTGAAATAATTGGCCACGTCGCGCCCCTTGAAAAAAAAGAGGCCTAACTCTAAGGGAAAACCGCCTTAAAATAAATTACTTCATCGACTTTGTTCAACCATAATCAGGGCCTAGTCTGGAAACATCCGCCTTTAAATGACGTTTGACCTGTCCTGTTTGATCGAAAGACGCGAGTCATTAGGCCTCATCGCCCTCTCTGCCCCGGATTCTGACCAAGCCTTACCAACCGGAAACAGCATCCTGTTAACACCCTTGCCCTGACTGATGCGCCTGCAGCGCCTCACCCTCAATCGTGATTCGATGCATGCTCCGAGCCTGTCCTGGATAGTCGTTCTGGGCAAAATGCCAAGTCGCTCGGTTGTCCCAAAACGCGATGGTCCCGGGTCGCCAGTCCACCACTTCGACCTGGTCGTCGACCACCGCCGATTGATAAAGGTAGTTTAATAGGGGCGCAGACTCTTCTTGGGTCCAACCGTCAAACCGGATTGTAAAACCCGGGTTTACATACAACACTGGGCGGCCGCTCAAAGGATGCCTGACCACAACAGGATGAATGGGGTCCGGCAAGGCATCGGCCAGATCCGGCCGATGCATTCTTTTCTGGCTAACATTGGCTTGCATATACTCAGACTGGTTGCCGAACACATGCTTGGCAGAATGCACGGCGTTCAACGTCAGCAGTAACGTTTTCAAACCCTCGGATAATTGATCAAAGGCGCGGTACATGCTGGCAAACCACGTATCTCCGCCGGTTTCCGGCAGCACTTGCGCGACCAAGATCGAGCCGAGGGCTGGAACCTGATCATAGGAGTGATCGGTATGCCAATCACCGCCGATGTTCTGAATTTGATCCGGGGTTTTATCAACCAGCGCGATTTGTGGGTAATCCGCATGGGCTTTAAAAAATCGATTGGTATTAATCTGGCCCCAGCGCTCGGCAAGGCCGATATGGTCGGCCTCTGTCAAATCCTGGTCTCTAAAAATCAAGAGTCCATGTTGCGCAAAAGCGGCTTTGAGTTGCGCATCCTGCACAGCGGTTAGGACTGTCACATCCACCTCGGTGACTTCTGCACCGACCGCGCTCAAAGGGGTAATCTTCACAAGCGTTGCTCCTATTTGAATTTATCAATCAACGGTGTGCCTCATCATGCCGAGTCTCGAAACCGGGATCAATCCCGCTCCCTTGGCGTTCCCGTGCATTGTATTCAGGGCCTCTGCCGAAGACCTGCCCCAACCGTCCGCACC
>ERZ887851.685-NODE-685-length-32582-cov-9.172718_pt1 | contig 32582 bp, 21 predicted proteins | sample MGYA00521100_ERZ887851 | MGnify/ENA primary metagenome ERZ887851 (study PRJEB32303, sample SAMEA104408602) | aquatic metagenome | biome: Brackish water; feature: Pelagic; material: water | place: Baltic Sea | collected 2014-06-06T16:11:00 | depth 11,444 m ... | reverse complement strand
GCACCCGCAGGCATCGCTCCGTCAATACCTGCGCTGGTTGCTCGAGGGGCATTTCGCTGGGCTGTATGATTCTAGTAGAAGGCAAATTACTGTGTACAATAAAGCCAGATATTAAATGAACCACTCACCTGACATCGTTTCCAAAGTTCTTTTTCAGAGTCTTATTGAACAGCCGCCACTGCTGGCTGATCTGCCGGAGGCAACGACCTTTCCATGCAAGTCACTGGTTTTTCCGGGGGAACCATGCGCATTGAATCTGCAGCAAAAACTCGGGCACCTGTATGAGGATGCGCTGGCGGTGCTACTTGAGTCTACCCCACGATATGATGTCTTAGCAAAGGGCTTACCGATTCGGCAAGATGCGGGGCATACGCTGGGTGAGCTTGATTATCTACTGAGAGATCTTGTGTCTGAGCGCACAATCCACCTTGAGCTAGCTGTGAAATTCTATCTGGCTGTGGAGACGGAGAGCGGCTTGCGGCTACCGGGGCCGGATGCCAGAGATCATTATTTTCGCAAGCTTGAGAAGATGCGCTCACACCAATTGGTACTGTTGGACAAGGTGGATAAATTTCGAGATCTGCTGCCAGAGCCATTTCGTGAGCAGGAGATTGATGTGCAGCAGCTGGTGCATGGGTGTATTTTTAATCATGTGCAGGCAACCGCCCCAGTGCAGGCGGAGTTTCTCAATCCGAATGGACGGCGCGGCAAGTGGCTGCATGTAGGGGAGTGTGCTGAGTATTTTGGGGAGAATAACTTGCTGAAAATTATCCCGAAGCCGCTCTGGCCCGCCCCTATGAAGATCATAGCAGGTTTGGAATTGGAGAAATGGAAACCGGATGAAAAAATGGATCGTTGTGTGATGGTGCTGGCAGATAAGGATCATTGCCCCTATTTCATCGCGCCGAACGGCTATCCTTTCAATCGGGAGGGTCGACCTTGAGGTTTGCATGCTTCACGAGCGGGCAAATTAGAATTGCCTGCAGCATGCCCACCAAGTAGGTATCGGCATGTCCACGGGTAAAGGAACCATCAAACTCGGCGTGCTCGGTTCAGGCTCTGGCTCGAACATGCAGGCGATCTTGGATGCCATTGAGCATGGCTCGCTGGATGCGGAGATCGTGCTGGTGCTCTCTGATAACCCAGAGGCCTACATTCTTGAACGTGCTCAGAAGGCGGGTATCCGCGCTGAGGTGATTGATTGTGGAGGCTATAGCACACGATTCCCAGATGCGTCTCAGGCCGCCGTAGCGGAGCAGCTCAAGTCGGCGGCAGTGGACATCGTCTGTCTGGCGGGCTTCATGCGGCTGGTGAAAGCACCACTGCTGGAGGTGTTCCCTCAGAGAATTCTTAATATCCACCCTTCGATCCTTCCCGCCTATCCTGGGCTGATGGCCTGGAAACAGGCGGTGCAAGATGGGGCTCGTGAGTCTGGCTGCACGGTTCACTATGTGGATGCCGGCATGGACACGGGGCCGACTATTTTACAAGCGAAGGTTCCTGTGTTAGTAGACGACACCGCCGACACCTTGCATGCCCGCATCCAGGTGGAGGAACACCAGCTTTACCCAGACGCCATCCGGCTGGTCTGGAAAGACATCCAATCCAACGCATCAACATCCTAACAAACTAATAATTTATCAACATGGCAAAGAAAACGACGGCGAAAAAATCAACCAAGAAGGCCTCTGCAAAAAAAGCGTGGCAGAAATCCATGCCCAAGGATCAGTTTGAATTCATGCGAGAGGTGCTTGCCGCCCCCAGCCCGATTGGGCTCGAAGCTGCGATGTCCTACGGGGTGCTGAAGCCGTATTTTGAGAAGTTCATGCCGAAGTCCTGGGCGATCCATCAGTTCAAGGGCAATGCCGGTATCGTCATCGACACCCACCCGGGGCAGGACGAGATGACCTCGGCAATGATCATTGGCCACGCCGATAAGATCCGGATGCAGGTGCGTAAGATTGGTGCCGATGGCAAGATCTGGGTGAATACAGACTCCTTCCTGCCATGCACGCTGGTTGGTCATGAAGTAAAACTCTTTAGCCAAGATCCCAAGAAGCCCGGCAATTATCGTTGTATCGAGGGCGGCACGATCGAAGCTCTCGGTGCCATCCATTTCTCCGAGCCAGCGCAGAGGACAGGGGACAAGGGACTCAAGCCTGAGATGATGTATCTCGAGCTGCAGATGCACGGCGAAAAGTGTAAGGAGAAGATTGAAGCTCTTGGCATTCGCCCGGGGGACCCGATCATTCTTAACCGCCCAATCAAAAAAGGATTCTCTGACGATACATATTATGGCGCCTATCTTGATAATGGCTTGGGATGTTTTGTGGTGGCAGAAATTGCTAAGATCTTGGCAAAGTCACCGCTCAAAAACCTACGTCTGCTTTACACGATTGCCACCCACGAGGAGATCGGTCGCTTTGGTGCTACCGCGATTGCGGGCGAGCTAAAACCTGACATCCTGATCGGTTCTGACGTCAACCATGACTACGATGCCGCTCCGGGTATTGGCGCCAAGCGCATGAATCCACTTGCGATGGGTAAGGGCTTCAGCCTGACTAATGGCTCGATCACCAGTGAGTATCTCAATACGCTGATTGAGAAAGCCTGCCAGAAAAACACGATTCCCTACCAGATTGATTTTTCAGGTCGTGACACCGGCACAGACGCGATGGCAGCATCCTTGGCTGGAGTGGACAGTGCCTCAACGTCGATTGGGTTCCCCATTCGGAACATGCATACGATTTCCGAAACTGGCCATACTGCGGACGTGCTTGCTGCGATCCACGGCATGGTGGAAACCTTCAAAGCGATGGACCAGATGAACCGCGGCAAGGGCATTAGCCGTGATGATCTGAAGAATGGGCATCCACGATTGGATGACGCCAAGACGCTGTAGGGCCTTTAGATCTTCTAAGCCCTAGGCTGTAACACCTTGTAGCTTATTCGACGGTGACGCTTTTTGCCAGGTTGCGCGGTTGATCGATGGCGCAGCCTCTGATTCTGGCGATGTGGTAAGAGAGCAGTTGCAGGGCAACGGCGGCCGGAATCACGGAGCTATACTGCGGGCAGGAGGGGATTTCTATGACGTGGTCACAAGCGGCACGTGCTTCCTCGTCGCCCTCGGTGATGACACCGAGAACTGGTGCGCTGCGTGCCTTGCACTCGGCCACGTTGCTGAGGGTTTTTTCCTGTCCAGGCCCCTCGTTGAGTAGGGCGATGACGGGCATGGATTCCTCTAAAAGGGCAATGGGTCCGTGCTTGAGCTCGGCTGCGTGGTAACCCTCGGCGTGAATGTAGGAGATTTCCTTGAGCTTGAGCGCACCTTCTAGTGCGACGGGATACATATAGCCGCGTCCGATGAAGAAGGCGTTATTGTAGTGCGCATAGTGTGCTGCGACTTCAGCGATCTGATCATTGGTTTTGAGAACCGCCTCCACCAGCTCGGGGATGCGTTCGATTTCTTTGGCTATTTCGATGCCCTGCTCACGTGATAAGCGATGGGCACGGGCAAACTTGAGGGCGATCATCAGTAGGGTTGACACCTGGCTGGTGAATGCCTTGGTGGAGGCCACACTGATCTCTGGGCCGGCGTGCAAATAGATGCCTCTGCTAGTCTCTCGAGCGATGGTTGATCCGACTACATTGACAAGGGCGGCAACGAGGGAGCCTTTCTCGACGGCCTCGCGGACCGCCGCGAGGGTGTCGGCGGTTTCGCCAGACTGGCTGATAGCAAGCACCATGTCCCGGCTACCCACGATGGGATTACGGTAGCGGAATTCGGCAGCTTGCTCGACCTCTGCGGGAATAGCGGCAAAGTCTTCGACGGCATACTCGCCAATCAGTCCGGCATTCATCGAGGTGCCACAACCGACAATGAGCAGGCGCTGGATGGCGACGAGTTCGCGCGGGCTGAGGTTGAGCCCAGAGAGGATGGCCGTGCCTCGGTTGAGGTCGATGCGGCCGCGGATGGTATTACTGATTGCTTCTGGTTGCTCAAAGATTTCTTTAAGCATGTAGTGCTCATAACCGCCTTTTTCGGCTGCGCCTGGTGACCAATCGATTTCTGATGGGGTGCGTGAGACGGCACCTTTATCTAAGCTTCGGATGTCTACCTTGCTGCCCTCAATGCGGGCGATGTCATTATCGTCCAGATAGATGGCTTGGCGTGTATAGGTAATGATGGCGGACGCGTCTGAGGCGACGATGGTTTCATCATCACCAAGGCCAATGACGATCGGCGAGCCACTGCGAGCGACAACCAGCACACCGGGTTCATCCTTGGCCATGCAGGTAATGCCATAGGTGCCTTCCACTTCCTTGAGAGCTGCGGTAACGGCTTCTAATAAGTCGCCTTGATAATGCGACTCCACTAAATGGGCAAGGACCTCTGAATCGGTATCTGATTTGAAGGTGTGCCCCTGTGCCTTGAAACGATTACGTAGATCATTGTGGTTTTCTATGATGCCATTATGGACGAGCACCACACGGCCTTCATTGCCCTCATGCGGGTGGGCGTTGAGTGTGGTGGGTGGCCCGTGGGTGGCCCAGCGAGTATGGGCGATTCCAGTATGTGCTTCAGCGAGCATGCCGTCTTCCTGCTCGACGATCTCAGCCAGGCCAGCAACCTTGCCGCTTTGTTTTCTGATCAGTATTCCGTCGTCGCTGGTGACGGCGATGCCAGCCGAGTCATAGCCACGGTATTCAAGTTTTTTAAGTCCGCTGATGAGAACGGGCATGGCTGCTCGTTTGCCTGTGTATCCTACTATTCCGCACATAATGGTTAGATTCTTGTAATGATGATTGTGTGATTAAGTGATGTCTCGCTTCACCGTTTGGTTTGGCAGGGTCTGTGAGTTGGGGCCAAGTTTACGTCCGGGGTAGATGGCGGTCAGAATGCCGGTGTGGCTGCCGTCACCAACGACGGTGCCGAATTTCCTGCGGCCAGTATCGACAAGTGAATCACGAACTCGGGAGAGGTGGTTGGTTCCATCATGGCGCAGGTTCGAGGTGATGGTTCCGGCGCCAAAGTTGACATCGTTGCCAATGACGGAGTCGCCGACATAGCTGAGGTGGCCAATTGAGCTATTGTTGCCAATGATCGAATTTTTAATTTCTACCGCTTGGCCAATGTGGCAGTCGTTACCAATGGTGGTCGAGCCGCGCAGATAGCAGTTGGGGCCAATCTTGCAGTTGTTACCGATGACGACATTGCCCTCAATGACCACGCCGGGGAGAATCTTTGAGCCACTTCCCAGATGGATAATGCCGTCAATGTGAGCGGCTGGGCTAATGTTTCCTTGGTGCGGAGATTCGCTGAGCTGTGCAACCAGCCTTTCGTTGATGGTAATAAACTCCCATGGGAACTGGATGAGGAAAGACTGCTCGGAGGCGCTTGCCTGAGCAGCGTCTTCGCTGGGATGATCATTACCTGTCCAAGCCAAGGTTTCCCCACTTGTGGAGCGGAGAACGGCTGGAGCTTCAAGTTCACCGAGCCGTTGCCAGTCTTCTTTGGTGACCCACGCATTTTCTGGAAGGTGAGCATCTTTAAGCCCTCGTGCATACTCAGCCTGAAGATCGTGCAGAGTAGATCCTGCGAGCAACTGATGACCTACCGATGAGTTTTGGTGCAATGGCCAGAGGTTGAGCTGGTCAGTAGGATGGATGGTCATAGCAGGGAGGAATCTGAAGGGAGGAGGAGTTAAGGCCGATTTTAGGCGCCGATGGTATTCTTAATGGCGGCGGCAATGAGGTCTGCTTGGCTTTTTGCAAGTTCCGCATCTGGGCATTCGGTAAGAACGCGAATTTTACGCTCCGTGCCTGAGTAGCGGACAAAGACACGACCTTTGTCAGCAAAGGCGGCTTCGGCGGCTTTGATGGCAGCATCTATTTCCGGCACTTCCTCGGTAGGAGGTTTTTCAGTGACATCAAGGCCCAGAAGAACTTGTGGATAGACCTCCATGCAGTCGGCGAGCTTGGAGAGTGGCTCGCCTTTGTCTCGCATCATGGAAAGTAGCATCAAGGCGCTCATGATGCCGTCACCGGTGGTGGCGTAGTCAGAGTAAATGATGTGGCCTGAGTTTTCTCCGCCAAGGTTGTATCCTTTTTCTCGCATGCATTCGAGCACGTGGCGATCTCCCACTCCGGTGGTTTCCAGCTTGATGCCATCCGCCGCGAGGGCATCGCGCATTCCTAAATTACTCATCACAGTGGCTACCAAGGTATTGCCCTTGAGTTTGCCTTGCTCCTTAAGGGCCTTGGCGCAAAGACAAAGAATGCGGTCACCATCAATGACCTCACCATTTTCATCACAGAAAATAACGCGGTCCGCATCGCCATCAAAGCAGATGCCAACATCGGCCCCGTGTTCCCTGACCATGGCAGCTGCCTTTTCTGGATGCAGAGCACCTACACCTTCGTTGATGTTGCGGCCATCGGGGTGGACAGACATCTGGATGACCTCGGCTCCGAGCTCTTCAAAGATTAGCGGGCCGACGTAGTATGCGGCGCCATTGGCGCAATCGACCACAATTTTCAGCCCACTCAGAGAATTGGCTCCTACGGCATTTTTGGTGAATTCGATATAGCGCCCCATGGCATCATCGATACGGATGGCCTTGCCAAGGTCACCCTCAGGGTGGGGGAGTTCGTCGGCGAGGATCATTTTCTCAATTTCGAGCTCTAGCTGGTCATTGAGCTTATAGCCGTCACTGCCAAATATTTTGATGCCGTTGTCCTGGTAGGGGTTATGAGATGCGGTGAGCATGATGCCAGCATCACATCCCATGGAGCGAGTCAGGTGAGCGACGGCAGGTGTCGGTGCAGGGCCGGTGAGCAGAACGCGGGAGCCCTCTGAGACGAGGCCGCTTGTAATGGCTGTTTCTAGCATGTAACCGGAGAGCCTGGTGTCCTTGCCGATAACCACCTTGTGGCGGCCGCCACCATTCGACTGCAGAACACGCGCTACAGCACGGCCTATTCTTAAGGCAACTTCAGGAGTGATCGGGTATTGGTTGGCAATGCCACGAATACCATCGGTGCCAAATAACGTTTTATTCATTAAGAATGGTTGATTGTAAGGTTTGGGGCGGTGAGCTGCGACGGGGTAGATCCAGCATGCCAATCTGAAATAGAGAAGTAAAGTTAAAGTATTAAGCTAGTTGAGAGCAAAACGGAGCATCAAAAGAATAGGATTGTTTGCGTTAAATAATGATATCGATGAGGTTGTGATGGTGATAGCGCAATATTTTAACTTGAAAAATATGATCAGAGTGAAATATTGATTCACGCATATCACCCTGTTCATCCTTAACATAGCTCCACATATGGGTGCAAAAAGCTGGTCTCTCTGAAGGTAAACTGATGTTATGGGTTGCCTTATCATTTTTAATAACAAACGATCTACATGAATTACCTTACTAAACGGAGCCTTCTGTTTTCACTGCCCGTATTGCTTATTACTGGGCAAGTCAGCAATGCCGCAGAATCAGATGCAAAATGGTCTGCTAAGCAACTATCCGAGAAGGAGCTTTTGGCTGCGGCTCGGCAGATCGATATCAGGATTAAGAAAATCTATGATAAAAAGAATGCCGAGCAACCAGCTGACGCCAGTGACTCGGTGTTTTTGAGGCGTAGTTTTTTGTTGGCTGTTGGGCGGATACCGACCGTTGAAGAAGCCCGTGTTTACCTGGAATCTGATGATCCCAATAAGCGGGTCTTACTCGTTCGCTACTTGATGAACTCGAAGGGGTATCAAAGCCATATGAGCAACTGGCTCGTTGACATGCTGCGTGTTCAGGAAAATTTCCAACGTCGCTATTCTGCGGCGCCCTACATGGACTGGGTGCGGCAGGCTGTGGCAGATAATATGCCTTTTGATGTTCTGACACGTGAGTTGCTCTCTGCCGAAGGCATGTTGTGGGAGAATGGAGCCGTTGGTTATTACATCCGAGACAAAGGCATGCCTCTAGATAACCTGTCCAATACCATGCGCCTGTTCCTAGGTACTCGTATGGAATGTGCACAGTGCCATGATGACCCCTTCAATGATTGGGAAAGAATGGACTTTTTCCGACTCGCGGCATTTACCAACGGTCAGGGTGAGATCAACCGTCACGTTTACAACCCAATATGGGATAAAGTAAGAAAAGAAAATGAGCGTGGAACACCACTCTATAATCTCTACGATTTTATTGGTAACAATATTTATTATTCCACCTTGTCAGGTCCGGGTAAGGGCCGAATCAAGCTGCCAAATGATTACCAATATAATGATGGTGATCCAGGAGAGATGATCGCGGCCAAAACACCTAAAGATCATTCCTTTGCTAAGGGCTTGAAAATGTCTGACAGAAAGGATGCCGAAGATGGCAGACAGAATTTTGCAGAGTGGGTTACTAATTCTCAAAATGATCGTTATGTGACGACCATTACCAACCGTATGTGGAAACGTATTGTCGGCACTGGGTTGTACGAGCCTGTCGATGAATATATTGAGCCTCGTGAGCACACATCACCCGAGCTGACTCGCTATCTTACAGACCTCATGCAGGATTTGGATTATGATTTACGGGCTTTTCAGCAAATTCTGATGCTCACTAGGGTTTATGCGTTTGCCTCGTCTGAGCACGAGCTCATGCCGGGAGAAAAACCTATCTTTGACGGTCGTAAAATTGACCGAATGAGCGCCGAGCAATACTGGGACTCTCTTGTCACCTTAGTAGCTGGCAACCCTGATAAATTGCCAACTCGCGGAAAGTCTCAGTATGTCAAGTATGGCAAAGCTAAGCTTGATATGCAGACACTTCAAAGTGAAATTATAGCGATCAAAGACCCCAAAGAATTTAAAAAGTATGCCGACAAATTATTCGACCGTGTGCAAAGCGGGGAGACAATTGGCCCTAAGGCTAAGTCGATGGAGAAGATGGACAAGATGGAGAAGGATATGAGCATGGAGATGATGTCCAACACCAACAACGGTGGCGCCTTGAAAGGTATTGCACGAGCATCCGAGCTGCGTTCACCGGCACCTAATGGTCACGTTTTACAGATGTTTGGTCAGTCAGACCGACTGTTGCTGGACTCGGCCATCAAAGAAGCCAACACCACTCAAGTGCTATCAATGATGAATGGTGCTGTTGAGAAGCTTGTAGTCGCCAATCGTGATGCTCATATCTACGAGCTTTCTGAGGGCAGTGTGAAGGACCGCATCCGTGCTCTTTTCTACGGGATCCTATCTCGCGCGCCAAGCGAGAGCGAAATGCAGCTCATGGAAACCGAAGTCGAGGAGCGAGAAAGAAAAGGCTACCGCAACATTGTCTCAGCTTTAGTCAATTCTCGGGAATTTATTTTTGTCCCATAACCCACATTTATTGTTAACAAATCAACCCAACCTACAAACTTATGAAATCTGATCTTAATAAAACGGATGAGCTGACTCGTCGTCAGTTCATGGCAAACGCTGCTAAAACTTATCTTGGCGTAGGACTCTCCCCGATGTTGGGAGCCAGTTTGGCAGGTAAGGCCATGGCCCAGACGGGAGGCAAAAGCCAAGCTGCTGAAGCGGTTATCTTTCTCAATATGTCGGGGGGAATGAGTCATATTGACACCTTCGATGTGAAGCCTGGAAATAAAGAAATTCAGGGCCCAGTGAATGCCATTGGAACGAGTGCGGATGGGATTCAAATCAGTCAATATCTACCCAAAACAGCGGCGGTCATGGACAAGATTTGCCTGATTCGCTCAATGAGTAATCAGAATGGTGACCATTTCCGTGGTCAATATATGCTGCATCGAAATTATGCGCCTCGTGCAACGATTACGCACCCGACGGTGGGGGCATGGGTGATGAAGGTTAAAGGGCGTAAAAATCAAGACATTCCCGGGTTTGTCACCGTTGGCACGGGTGCTGGGCATGCTTCTCCCGGATTTTTTGGGGTCAAGTATGGAGGCATACCCTTGGGTAGACCTGACGAAGGTTTGAAAGACAGCACGATTGCAGGATCGGTTAGTGTTGAAGACTTTGATCGTCGCCTGAAGCTGGCTGACGCCTTAAACAAGGAATTTCACAGTAAGCATAACAATACCGAAGCCCTTGCTTACGACGAGCTCTACGATGAAGCCGTTCGCCTGATGAAGAGTGAAGACCTCAAGGCCTTTGATATCAGAGATGAGCCTAAGGCAGAGCGTGAAGCTTACGGTGAGCACGCCTTTGGACAGGGCTGCATGTTAGCAAGGCGCCTAGTGGAACATGGTGTAAGATACGTGGAGGTGGGCTTAGGCGGTTGGGATACTCACTATGATAACTTCACGGCTGTAGAGGCTCGCTGCAACGTTTTAGATCAGGCTTATGCCAATCTATTAATCGACCTTGAAGCAAAAGGGCTTCTTGATACGACGATTGTTGCCCTGAGCACTGAATTTGGTCGAACACCGGAAATTCACGGTGACCGTAAAAACGGCAGGAACCATCATCCACGTGCCTACAGTTCATTGCTAGCCGGTGGTGGTATCAAAGGTGGCATGGTCTATGGCAGCACCGATGCTGATGGTAACAGCGTTAAAGAGGACAAGGTTTCAACCGAGGATTTCAATGCTACGATCGCCCATGGTATGGGCATTGATACCACCAGTGTGTTACTCTCCCCATCTGGTCGCCCCTTTAAAATTGGTGGCAAAGATGGAAAGCCGGTCAAGAGTCTCTACTCATAGAGCACAAAATTCACCATTTTTCACTTGTCAGCACACTCGGGTAGACGTAAGAACTCCCCGCCTCGCAAGAGATGCTGGCCGGGATAACCTCCGGTCAGGATAAAACCTTTATGGGTAGGTGGCCGAGTGGTTAAAGGCGGCAGACTGTAAATCTGCTCACGTAAGTGTACGCTGGTTCGAATCCAGCCCTGCCCACCATTACTCCCCAGTCCTCCTTGTGAGGACTGGGGAGTAATGGTTTACAGGGTGGATGGATGAGAACTTCAGTTCGAGCGCACAGCGCAGGCCCGAGCATCGTGGGATATTTAAGTCAGGCAAAATCCCGAGGAGGATTTTGCGAAACTAGCGCAGTGCCAGCATAATCCAGACCTGCCGCCCCAAATATCGCTCCTGAAAGACGAAAGGGAGGCAATTCAGGTTTGGGTTAGCGACAAGGTCTAAGGAGAGCGCTCAATACTAGGAGTGCCTAATTCTCAGCGATTTTACTCGTTTTTTTTTTCTTGTTCGGTCAATACTTAGACGGAAAGTTAATAACTATCCTGGCTCATCTTGATCCCACAACACGACGACGCTCAACTATCTCAACCAAAAAGAAATTTTCAGCTATAGCAGTCTTTGAGACACTCACATTCCATCATTCGCGTTCTGAGCTTTCTAACGATAGCTGTGCCCGTTTTTGCTGATGCCCCTGACTTTCGGGAGCAGATTCAACCTATCCTCGAAAGCAATTGCGTGCGCTGTCATAACGCATCGAAGGTCAAGGGGGGGCTGCGAATGGATACCTATGAGAAACTCCTGGAGGGTGGGGAAACGGCCGACGCCCTGGTGCCGGGCAATCCCGTAAAGAGTGAGCTTTTGGTGCGGATCCACCTGCGCCCGATTGACGAAGGTGTGATGCCAGATGAAGGCCAGGCCTTGACGCCTGAGGAGGTCGCGCTGCTGGATGCCTGGGTGAAAGCCGGCGCAAACTGGCCCAAGGGGCTAACCCTTAGCGAGCGGAAGCCTGAAGCCCCCAAACGAGTCGCCATGCCGAAGAAGCCCCCGGTCTCAACTAGCCAGGCGGCGGCGATGCTCGACGATCTTTTGCGGCGCGAAAATGAGGATACTGGGGTAATCACCACAGGAACAATTAACGATGCCGCTTTTCTACGGCGGTCCACGATCGACATTATTGGGCGAATCCCGACGGTGAAGGAAGTCCGGGAGTATGAAGGCTGGGGTGAGGAGCGCCGGACGAAGCTTATCAACAAACTCACCGCACACCCGCGCTTTGCGGACCGTTGGACGATCTTCATGGCCGATATGTTGCGGGTTCGCTCCAACGTCACCGGAGGCAATCAATTACTCGCCTACATCCACGGGTCCATCGAGCAGAAGAAACCCTACGATGTGCTAGTGCGTGAGCTTATAAGTGCCTCGGGCCGAGCCAATTTGAATCCGGCGGTCGGATACATCCTAGGTGATGAGGCGATGCCGATGGAACTTGCTGCCGCCACGTCACAGATTTTCCTTGGGGTGCGGATCGGCTGCGCGATGTGTCACGATCATCCCTTCGACGACTGGTCTCAGAAGGATTTCTATGATCTTGCTGCCTTCTTCGGTAAAACCAAAAAAGTAGAGAGTCGGCGCCGAGGGGGAATAGTCTATGCGACGGAAGGGGACAACATGATGGTGCTCTGGCCACCCGAGGACAAGGCCGAGCGGAATAGACGCAAACCAGTCATGCCGCGCTTCCCGTTTCAAAAAGGCCAAATGGGCGACTTTGAAAAACCTCCCCACCACATTCAGCGTTTTGAAGCCAGCCGTCTCGCCCGAGAGCGGGAGAACTCCACGGATGATGACGCTACTTCCCTCGATGCCTTGCTGGATGCGGTCGAGCCGAATGTCGGCCGTGCCAGCGATCCGGTGCTGGAAGAAGCCAAAAAAGAAAGCCTAAAGCTCAATGTTCATGGCGACATCTACCGCTCGAGTGATCTACGCAATCAACTGGCCAAACTCATCACCGATCCGCGTAACGACTATTTTTCACGGGCTTTCGTGAACCGCGTTTGGGCGGAGTTGATCGGGCATGGCTTTGTCGAACCGCTCGACAATTTTTCCGACTACAGTGGGCTCCATCATCCATCGACACTCGATTTTCTCGCGCAAGAGTTCATCGCCAGCGGCTATGATCTCCGGACTCTGGTGCACATCATCACCCTCTCCGAAACCTACCAACGTTCTGCCCTGCCCGCCGGCACCTCCATCAAGTTGCGCAAAAAGAGCGAGTTGAATTTCTCTGCTGCCCCATCCCGCCGTATGCTTGGCGAGGTTCTCTATGACAGCATTGTGGTGGCTGGGCACCTTGAGGACTTCAAATGGCCAAAAGGCGCAAACAAGAAACAGACATCCCGTAAAATTCAGGTGCCGACCGGAGAGCTCACGATGATGAAGGATCAAACGGGGGAGGGGGGCAAAGCCACGATGGTGGCGCAGCAACCGGCAACGCGGGGTGACGGCTACGACCTCGAGTCGTCACTGAAGATCGACTTCGCCTCCATCCTTAGCAGTAATGAGCAAATAGAACTCGCATCGATGCGGGAAAAGTCTGACGAGCAGATCAAGGCAGGGAAAATGGCCGCGATGCAAAAGGATGAGCAACGCAAGGTGATGAAATACAAAACCGAGACGATCACCGAAACGGTGGATGACAACCCACGTTTTGACAGCGCCATGCGTATGGCCACTCCGGCCCCGCCGGCACATTTCTTGCGGGTCTTTGGCCAGCCGGCACGCACTGGGCTGGGTGAATTTCGGGATAAGTCCTCCTCGCTGCGTCAACAACTCATGATGCTCAACGGTCGCATGACTCACGAGGCGTCACGAGTCGGCTCGTTGGAGCCACTCCATCGCTTGTTAAAAAAAGATTCAAACCTCGCCATCGATTGGGCCTACCAGGAAATCCTAACCCGTTTACCTAGCACGGAAGAGAAAGCCGCCGCCCACGCCATCGTCCATAGCAATCCCGAAGATGTGGCCGAAGGTATGGCCGACCTGCGCTGGGCTCTGCTCAATAGTAACGAATTTAGATTTTTGCCGTAAACACTTCGCCCGTCTATTAACTGCCAACGCGCTAAAAAAATGCCCTGTAATAATTACCAATTCACCCGCCGCCACATGCTGAAGACTTTCAGCGCTAGTATCCTGGGCATGCCGATTAGCCAACTCTTGGGTAACACCGCCGCTGACGCCACTGGAAAAGCCAAGGCCGAGCATGTCATTCTCTTTTGGAATAGCGGAGGCATGAGTCATCTGGACACCTGGGATCCGAAGCCAGGGCGCAAGGTCCAGGGCGAGTTCAACCCGATTAAGACCTCGGTGGAGGGTATGGAGATCTCGGAGATTTTTCCTCAGCTAGCCAAGCAAATGCATCATGGAGCACTAATTCGTTCTATTGCCGGTACCAATGGCGATCACGGGAGGGCGCAGTATGAACTCCAGACCGGTTTCAACCAATCGCCCAACATCATGCATCCGGGCCTCGGCTCATTGGTAGTGCACGAACGCGAACCACTAGGTGATCTGCCCGCTTTGGTAAGTATCAGCGGCCAGGCGGCCCGTGCCGGTTATCTTGGGCAGCAGTGCGAAGCTTACTTTGTCGGTCGTCCTGGTCAAAAAGACCCTTACCTCGCCTTTCCAGAGGGCATTAGCCATGCCCGGGGTATGCAGCGGCTGCAGATCCTCGAGAAGATGAATGCTCGAACCTCAAAAGAGAAGGGCGCACAGGAATTAAAAGCTTCTCAGACGGCGTTAAAAAATGCGGTTAATTTGATGGAGAGTCCGGCTCTTAAAGCTTTTGACCTGCAGGATGAGAATGCCAAAACAGTTGAAAAATATGGCAATACTGAATTCGGCCGTGGCGCCCTGTTAGCTCGGCGACTTGTAGAAAAAGGGGTTCGCTTTGTGCAGGTCAACCGCGGTGGGTTTGACAATCATGGCAACATCTTTGAAGCGATGCGCAACCACGGCGCGGCCATGGACCCCGCCATTGCTTCGCTTATCTCTGACCTCAAGGCGAATGGTATGCTTAGCAAGACGCTCGTTGTGGTCCTCAGCGAATTTGGACGCACACCACGCATCAACGACGGTGGCGGGCGCGATCACTGGGCGCGTTGCTTCAGCTGCATGATGGCTGGTGGAGGCATCAAGGGAGGCAGCATCATAGGTGCTTCGGACGAAGACGGCATGGCACCCGTCGAACGCCCAGTCAAAGTCTCCGACCTCCACGCCACTCTCTGCCATGCACTTGGAATCAACCCTAGCAAAGAAGTCTACACTCCCCAAGGCCGCCCGATGCGCCTCGTTCGTAAGGAAGCAACTCCCATCAGCGAATTGTTCGCCTGAAAAACATGAGCCCCTCCTACTCCATCATTCGCCTATTGCTGCCTCTTTTTCTCGCCCTGCCGTTGCTCGCGCAGACGCCGAAGACACCTGAGCGTGGCTCCATCATCGAGGATCGAGCAGCTCGCAAGCTCTTGCAGGCTGGCGATGCGCGTCTTGAATTTGGAGAAAATGAAAAGGCCCTCGAGATCTGGGAATCCGTCGTGGAGCGCTACCCCGGAAGCCAGATCCGCTTCGAAGCCCATTTACGCCTCGCCGATCATCTCCTCAAGGAAACCAAGGACTTTGACAAGGCTCGCTTGCACTACGAGGCCGCGGCGTTGGAGAGCAACGAAAACGACGAGAAACGTGCCTACGCTTTTCTAAATACCGGCATCTGTTTCTATGAGGCGGGCAACTACGGTAAGTGTTTCAGTATTATGCGTGACGTTATCGAGCAATTTCCAACCTCACCGGAAGTCAACGAAGCGTATTACTACATCGGCCTCGGTCATTTCAAGCTCGATCACTACAGCCGAGCGATCGAAGCCCTCGAGAAAGTGGGCACCGGCCTTTCAAACAAGGACTCGCTCACTGAAAAAGTCGAAGCGGGCAAACGTCTTTATGTAAAGATCGATGATCAGGATCTCGCCATCCTCGAGCCAGGTAGTCGGATTGAGGTGCGCTGTCGCACTAAGGGCGGTGACGAAGAAATACTTTTCTGTGATCCAGTCGGCCGTAACTCACGCATCGCACTGGGGCGTATCGCTACTCGGCTCGATCAGGCCGTTCCTAACAACGGAACCCTAGAAGTTCGCGGAGGCGACCGTGTCACGGTTACCTACGTGGACGCCCACACTGCCGAAAAGAGCTTCAATGAGAAACGGCTCAAGCAAGTCGTGGTGGTCGGCAATGGAGTCGCCCGTATCACCGATGGCTCCTATCTGCGCGACCTGCCCGCCGCCGTGCTCGGCAAGCCCCTCCATCTTCAGGTCATTGACGCCGATCATGATACCAGCGAAGACGCGGACAAGATTAAGGCGGTAGTGCAAATTTTTCGCCGCAAGACCGTCGACGAGATCGACGATGAACTTGCCAAGCGCGTCGCCAGCGGAGAACTGGTCGAGGGCCCGGACGGCGAAGACTTCAAGTCACAGATTGATCCACTGCTGATGGTGAGCTCGGTTCCGGTGACTCTGCGAGAACAAGACCAGAGAGGTACCTTTCGCCTCGCCATTCCGCTTAGGCTTGGAGCCGCGGAAGGCGTGCTCACCGGTGAACCCAGCCAGACGATTCGCCTCGTCTACCGCGACGAACAAAACCTCAGTGAGGGCACAATTGTGCGCACCTCCGAAACGAAAATTATCGAAGGAAACCTCGGCGAAGTGCGCGTCACTCGCACCGAAATTTCCGATGAGGCGCTCCGTCTTAAAACCGAACTTCGCACTGCCTCGGCGCTCACCGAGGTCGGTAATCATTACAAGGAATTCGGGCTCAACGACAAAGCCGACCTGAAATACACTGAGGCACTCAGTGTTTGCGAAGAGATCCTTACCCACGCAAGCGATGCCGGCGGCAAGCTTCTTGAGGAGACCTACGTGCAGCTTTGGCGGATCTACTTTGCGATGGATCAGCTCGACCTCGCCCTCGGCATGAGCCGCCGACTCCTTAATGAATTTCCCTCCAGCTCGTTTGTGGATGAGGCGATGCTACAGCAAGCCCACGTCGAGCGAAAGCGTGAGAACTTCCTGCGCGCCATCAGCCTCTATGCCAGTATTGCCAAACTTCCCACCAGCCCACTGCGGGGCGAAGGCCAGTTCTACACCGGCGAATGTTACGAAGCGATGGCTCTGAAGGCCACAGCCGGCCAATCCTCACAGCTCTTTGAAAAAGCCTTCCTCGCCTACCAGAAGGTTTACGAACAATTCCCTGACTCCGGGCGAGTCGGAGATGCGGTCGCCAAGATGGCCGCGTTTTATTACCAGAAGGAAGACTACTCCCGGGCGATCGATGTCTTTGAGAATGTGCTCTCCGACCACCCCGACGCCAACTTCCTCGACGTCATCCTCTTCAATTACGGTCGCTGTCTCTACAAACTCAAACGTAAGCCGGAGGCGCGCAAAAGGTTTGAACAACTCATCAACGACTACCCCGAAAGCGAGATCGCTTCGGAGGCTAACAAGATTGTAAAAGCGCTCAAAAAAGCAGGATTTTGAAAACACCCATTCCCCATCTCGCCCTCGTTCTCGCCCTCAGTGTGCAGGTCAGTGTGCCGGCCTATGCCGACCAAAGCTCTGACCCGACTGCTGACCTCGAGGCCAAACTCAAGGAGACCGCCGAGTCCTCGCTCACCGGGGCGAAGCTGATGCTCGAGCTCACCGATCTCTACTGGAACAATGAACAGGTATTCGGGCTCATCCGGACCACCGGAAAATTCTCGCGTGCGCAAACAGAGCATCCTCAACGGGCGGCAATGACGCTGAAGTTGATGGAGGGCTACGCAGTCACCGCCCGCCACGATGATGTCATCGTGACCGGACGACAGTTCCTCGAAATTTTCCCCAAACATGCCCTGACCAACAATGTCCGCGACCGGATGGCCACCGCTTATGAAAACACCGGCCGTGGCAACCTCGCCGCTGCCGAGCGACGCATGATCTGGGAAAACGGCGGCACTACAGGGCAAGGAGTCCGAGCCTTGCGTTTGTTCATCAAGGCCAACAACGGAACTAGCTACAAGCACGCCTCTTCCCTCGCTGTGGCCATGGTGGCCAAACTTCCCGCTGACCCGCTTCTCACCGGTGTTGGATTCCAAGGGATGCACGCCGCCGAACGGGCTGAGCAATGGGCCGAGGGACTGCAAATTGCCAAGACTCTGGAGCGTCGTAAGGCGCCGCGCAATGAGAACACAAAACGAGATCTCTGGTTCCGCACCGGACGATTCGAGTCCCGCCTCGGGCAGTTTGAAAATGCCATTCAATCATTCCGCAAAGCGCACAGCCCGGGCCGGGATGACATCCACCGGAGCCTGGTCCAGGCGATGGTTAGTGCGGCCAAAGCCCCGGCGGAAATCGAAGCCGAAGCCCGCCGTTACCTCGCTGCCTACCCGCACCGTGAGGACCGCTATACCCCCTTGGCCCAAGCTGCGGAAGCTGCCGCCAAGGCCAAAGATAAAGACAAAGACACCGCTCGGGCACTCGCCATCGCGGAAGAGATTCTTAGCCACAAGGTCACCATCAACGACCTTCCGCGGGCCTACGTAAGCTGGTGTGGTGAAAATCGCCAACGCGCAGAGCAGGGACTGCTCAAACTGATAGCTAAGAACCCCAGCGGAGCGGGCACCCTGCGTGCTGTGCTGGCCATCGATGTCTATCGTGATGGAATGAAGGACACTGCCAAAGCAAGGCACATGGCGCATCAATATCTCGCAAAGTCTCCCAGCGTGGATGGGTGGTCGGAAGAAATTACCGGCTTCCTCTATGAATCTGCCACTGGTGAGGAAAGCTTCCGCAGAGATCTCGCCGCAGTGATTGCCAGTGCAACAATGTTTCCACATCTCGCTGGGTTTCAGGACCGGGTCTGGAAACGCGCGCCCAGAGACAAACAACGCAATCGCATCTGGCAGGCGGAGAAGAAGGCCCACCAGAATAACTCCGTGACAAAGCTCTGGAAGGAGACTCGGCAAAAAGGAGGCAAATCCGGACAAGCATGCAAGCAGCTTCTCGAGCAGAAACTCAGCAAGGAGCAAAGGCATCTTGTTTTGACCCGTCTGGCTTATGTCTATCGCCACCACCTCGGTGGCCAATCGAAAGCCAGCTCTGCGAAATACTACCAGAATCTCTGCAAGGAATTTCCGCGTGACCTCAGTGCTGCCGAACAATGGCTCGAAGCCGCAGCCCACGCCGAGGCCAAGGAAATGACGACGATGAAACTTGCTGCCGCTGGTCATCTCCTCACTATCCCTGCCGCCACAGCCCAAGCCCATCACGATACCTGGTATCGCCTGGTAGAGACCAAGGACGAGGGAATTATCCGAAAGGCAATTCCCTGGATCACAGAGTCGGCTAAACAAAGTCCCAATAACGCGGCTCACAGTACCCGAATTGGCGATGTGATGAACGAGCTCGGCATGAAGGATGAAGCGGCCTCGTGGTGGAAGTCGCGTATGGACTTGGACCCTAACAACGGGGAGTACGTGTCATGCGCTCGGCGCCTCGCCAGCACCCTTGAGCCAGCTGCGGCACAAGCATTCCTCCAGGCCCGCGCCGCCGCAGACACCGACCACCACGGAAGCTATACCGCGGAGCTCGCCAACTTACTCTTTCTTGCTGACAAGCTGAGCGCGATGGAGACTCTGCTTAAGAAGTCCCGCGCACGTGCTGATCGGGATCCTTTCCGCCCGTGGGGGATGGGAGAGTGGCCGGCCCGTAGCTGGCTGGAGACCGCTCGCAACGCGAAGACCAAAAACAAAAATAATTCTGAAGATTCCGATGAGTGGTCGGAGGAGAAAAAGAACCGTGTCTATCGTATGGTCCACGATCTCCGCCTCGGCCGTGTCAGTGCCGAAGCAGGGATGGAACTCATCGCCAGCGAATCCAAATCGATCGACCGTTTACTCCACGCACAGGTCCTGATCCAACAAGCAGATCGCCACCATGAATCATGGAAACGCATCTACCCCTATGCACAAGGAGCCCTAGCCCGTGAAGATTTTTCCCTCGGCATAACAATACTCAATGGACTGCTGAACACGATCCGCTCCGTTGGTAGTGCTGAAATGACGCAAGCCCGCAATATCCTTAGAAATGCCTATGGCAAGATGGGCAGCCTGAGTGCGGATATTCCTGCAGACAGCGCTATCGCACCGCTTTTGCAAATCATCCTCCACCTTCGCCTCGGAGAAGATGAACTCGCGGAACAGGCTTACTACGCCAACAAGGATCTCTTCGACAAGCACCGCCATGAACTGCCGGTCGAGCTCATCCTTTTTGGAGCGCAAACCCACATCGCCCAAGGAGCTCGGGAAGATCATGAACGAGCTGAGGATATTCTGCGCGGATGGATGATTAAATTTGGTGATTCAGAAAAAGTCGACGTGCGTGACAAGTCCCGCATCCAACTCTTGCTCGCCCGTAACTACCAAGGGGCACGGCAGTTCGACATCGCCCGAGCCGAATTCACCACGGTTTTGAATATTTACAAAGAGCAGCCCGAGGCCATCGAGGCGCGTTTCGGCATCGGTGAAACCTACATGGCACAGCGCGTCTACGATCAAGCTGGAGAAATTTTTGTCGCACTCTCGGAGAATCTCAACCCGGCGGTAGCCACCCGCGCAAACTTCCTTCGAGGAGTGCTCGCGATCCGCCAAGACGACAATCAGGAAGCCCGCAGGATCTTCCTCACCGTCCTTGAGAGTGCTCCCGATGCCGAGCTCGCCAACGAAACGCTCTACAACCTCGCCGAAGTCTACGGGATCGAGCAACGCTTCCTCACCCAACTCGAAACGTTGCGCACCGTTGGACGCCTAGGGCAGCAGTCAAAACTCTGGCATACTCCGGGCAAGGCCCTCTCAGTGGTCGTGCAGGACCCTGACCTCGGCATCAGCCGTGGCGATACGCGCATTCCGGTCATCGTCCGCACCGAGCCCGGAAATGATCACGAGGAATCATTCCTTGTCAGCGGGGGAGCTGGTAAAGGCATCTTTCTCACCGAGTTTCCAACCATTCTCGGCGAGGCAAAAATGGGTGATGGTATCCTGCAGGTCACTGGTGGCGACGTCATCACTGTGGACTACCCTGAGGACTTCAAGAAGCAGTTCCAATTTGAATTTCTCAGCAACACCCGCCTGCGCATCGCCTCGGACGGCACGCTTGAGGTCGCCAGTAGTGAGATTATCAACGAAGATGACGCGTCCTTCACCGACACCCTAAAAAAGGAAATCGCCGACAATGAAGAAGAGCAATCACGCTCCGCATCCCGACCGAGGAACCAAGTGAAGCCTGGTAACTTGGTCTACATTCAGGTCAAGGATGGCGACCGCGACCTTACTGCCGCTCAGGACAAGGTCGGCATCAAGCTCGCCGCCTCCAGTGGTGACGAAGTCCAGCTGATGATCGAGGAAGAGAGCCTGCACGGTGGCGTCTTTCTCGGTATGGCCCGAACTGGCGAACTGCCCGCAGGTGCCAAGGCCTCCGATTCCGCTCTCGACCACAGTCCGCTGATGGCGATTGACCATTCCCTCGACACTACTTGGCGCAGCGAGCCGGATGGAGCGGCGCCGAAATCGCTTTCAGTCGACATGAAGGAGCTTCGCCTAACTGAATCGATCACGCTGAGTTCCCCGCAGGCTGAACAAGAAGCGCCGGTTCGCATGCAGGTTCGAGGTAGTCATGACGGGCGTTTTTGGTTCAAGCTTGCCGAGTTCCCTGCTGCAGTTGAAGCCCAGCCCCTGAAATTTCAGGAGACCGGCATGCACCTCCACATTTATAAAACACCTGCCAAAAATCTGCGGAAGAACTATTCATGGAAAGAGATGGTTGATCTTATTGAAAAGACCAAACCGACGGAGGTAAAGAAAGTTGATACGCTTTCCTGGCAAGCGCCCGAAGAGGGAGAAGACGCCTATTTTCTAGTATGGTCCGGACCTTTTGTGCAGGAACGTGAGGGAGCCCTGCGAATCGAAGTCTCCGGATATAATACCGCGGTCATGTTCGACGGGCGGCTGGAACTTCCCGTCGGCGTGGGTGAACAACACCTCGACCTCTTCGTTCCTCGTGGCGTACATGAGCTCACCATTCTTACCATTGCCAGTCCCAAGGTGAAGTCCGTCGAGGCCCGCCGAGCTCGTGAAAACCGCCAGTCGTCCTCCCTTAAGCTAAGTCCCTTTGTCGCTGCCGACTTCGACCCGAGCACCGTTCCCGATATTGAGAAGTTCACCCCAGCCCCGCCTGTCGAAATCAAGCAGGAGGAAAACTGTTGGACGCTCTCGATGCCATCCCGCGAGTTACGCTACGTCGATTTTGAGTTTCTGGAATACCGTGGCGAGGCGATCGCCGTCAACCATGTCGAGATCAGCGGAGGTGGCAACCAACACATGCCGCCAGTAGCCGACGTGCTGAAGCTCGCCAGCAACAACATTCTGGAGCTGGCTCCGGGCGACACGGTGAAGATATCCTACCTCGACGAACTCACTGCAGGTGCGCAGCAACGCAACCGCCTCCTTACCCAATCACTCACCGCTACCTATTACAATGGCGAGATCACCCCGATCAGTTACGACTTTACCCGCAGTGCCGAGGGATCGGTGCAAGGCTCCCGCAAAGAACTACTCCGTATCGAACCAGGTGAACGGATCGTCGCAGAGGTGGTTGACTTCGATTTTGATATTGGACCCGATCGCGATCAGGTCGAAGTCGAAGTGCAGATCAATGCCGATGCACCCATCAAGCTTGTCGCCACTGAGACCGGGCCATCAACTGGCATCTTCCTTGCGGAGATCGACACCGCAGCCGAAGCAGCCACTGAGATAGCCGAGGGAAAGGTTGTCGTCAAACAGGGCGATAAAGTTTACCTGCGCTACAAGGATAGCCAGAACACCTTCCCCGGTCACGCCGTCTACCGTGAAACCAACGTCTTACTCAACGAACCGACGGTAGCCCGCATTCAGATCGTGGACAGTGAGACACCGGTTGATGGAGCTCCCCGACTTATGCCGATCGATGGCCTCCGACCCGAGGACTACGTCAGCAAGGTCGAATACCGGCTTCCGCTCACCGTGGAGGTCATCGATCCTGACCAAGCCAAGGATTCACGGAGCACGATTTTGGTCGACGTTGTTACCAGTCAAGGAACCACCATCCGAGTCCAATGTGTGCTCTCCCGTTCCTTTGCCGCCGCCGACGAATCGCTGGCAGAGGCCCGCAATCCTGCACTACAAGAAGGCCGCTTCGTAGGGCAAATTCCTCTGCTCCTCGGTGGCCCGGATAGCGCGACCATGGTTCCCGAAGATGGATCACTACCCAAGGGAGGCCTCGGTAAAATCATTTTTTCAATCGATGACGATCTGGAGGCCGCGCTTGATGATGGTTCCGACAAACTTGAAAAGGGGACGGCTACACATGCCGTGCTCAGTGTTATCGGTAGCGATACCTTCACCGCTCGCTATGATGATGCAGACCGACCGGATGGTTCGGCTGCCTCACTGAAAGCGTCTGCAGCACTCTTCTCTGCCGCTACTCTCGCGATCACGGATTCGGAATATTTAGAAACGGTCGAGATCGCCCATGTTGGTAAAAAAATCTTCCTGAGCCTCGAAGATCCTGATCGTGATATTTCCAATGAGCGGGACAAGGCGTTGATCCGCGTTGTCACAGCCAGCGGCGAGGACGAGACCATCGAACTCGAAGAAACTCTCAGCCACAGCGGAGTCTTCAGCGCCTCCTTTCCGCTCCTTGCTCAGGCTGAGCCCACGTCTGGAAATTTCGATGGCAGCATTGAGACTTTCTTTGGGGATGAAATTACGGTCGGCTATCTTGACAATGTTTCGCATACCTTGGATGGGGAGCCGATCATTGAACAGACGATTCCCGTTGCGGTTGGCACTAATGGCGTCATGGCTGCCTTCAGTAAGGTCTACAAGGACGAGGATCTTGCCATCCAAACTCAATTCCACATCGCGGAAAGTTACTTCGAGCTCTTCAAGAGCCACCGAAGGCTTAAGCATGACGAGGAAGCCGCCGCTGATCTGGCATCCGGTCGAAGGGTCCTACGTGAATTGCAGGACGACTACCCGAACCCCAAATACGCTCCGCGGGTTTCCTATCTTCTCGGTCAATTTTCGCAGGAAATGGAAGCCTGGGACGAAGCGATCGCCGCCTACGGGTCGATCGTGCGTAACCATCCGGACCACCACCTCGCACCGGATTCCCAATACAAGCTCGGCCAATGTTACGAGGAAGCCGGAGAACTTGACGAAGCACTGGAAGCCTACGTCACTCTGGCAGGAACCTACCCCAAGAGTCCGCTGATCGCCAACGTCATGCTGCGCATCAATGAACACTTCTACCTGAAGGAAAATTACGCAGTAGCCGCCTCGGTTGGCGCAAAGTTCCTCGAGCGCTTCCCGAACCATGAATGGACGCCGAAGATGGCCTTCCGCATTGGCCAGTGCCGTTACAAGCTTGAGGAATTCATCAAGGGTGGTAAATCCTTCGATGCTTTTGCGAAGCGTTTCCCAGAGCAAGAACTCACAGCCCAAGCCCTCTTTTGGGCTGGCGAAAGCTACCGTATGGGTAAGGATATCCCCAATGCCTTCCGCCGCTACAACCGCTGCCGCTGGGACTTTCCGGAAAGCGATGCGGCTAAATATTCCCGTGGACGTCTAGCCCTACCCGAGCTACTGGCCCAGTTTGAACGCGAAGCAAACCTCGACAAATAACCGATGCATATGAACCACTCTGATTCCATCCTCGCCGCCAGTTTTTTTGATACTGGCGCCCTCAAACTCCTGCTCGAAGGCGGCATCTTCATGTGGCCTCTGCTTGCGCTCTTGATCCTCGCCATCGCCGTCATTATCGAACGTTACCGCAGTCTCAAGCTACTCGAAACTGATGCCAGCGAACTTCGAGAAAAGGTCACCACCCTTCTTTCCGAGGACAAGATCGAGGAATCCCTCGAACTCTGCGACGCTGCTCGAGGACCCGTCCCCGCCGTGCTTTCCAGCGGACTGCGTAAATACCTCGTCCTGCGCCGCCTCAACTACGATCAGGCGCAGATGGAACAACAGGTGATCAAAAGCATGGAGAACTACGGCGTCAATATTGTTGCAGCCCTTGAGAGGCATCTGCCCATCCTTGCTACCATCGCCTCGGTTGCTCCCATGCTCGGCTTTCTCGGCACGGTGCAGGGCATGATCGTTGCTTTTGGCGATATCGAGGCCAACATAGGCACTCAAAATATCGTACAGGCAGCTGCCGCCGGCATCCGCGTTGCTTTGCTCACCACCGCCTTCGGCTTGATCGTGGGCATCCCCGCCTACATGGCCTTCAACTACTTTACCGGTATCATCAATGACTTCGTTCTTCAGGTGGAATCTTCCGCCGCTGAACTCATCGAAGTTGTCACTCTTCGCCTCACTCTCGACAAGGGAAGCTCATGAAACTGAAGCGCGGCAAGATGCTCATTGATCCGCCGGCCAGTGCCAGCTCGGACATTGCGTTCATCCTGATCATCTTTTTCCTCGTCTGCGCCGCGGTGCAGCCGGAGACAGGCCTTGCCCAGATCCTGCCGAAAACCGAGGAGAAGAAGCAACAACGTGATCAAAGTAAAAACATCGAGGTTTCGATTACCCCCACCAGTATCGTGCTCAACGGCAGCCCGCTACAACTGCCTGCGTTCGCCCAGCGCATCACCGCCGCCTTGAAACAAAAGACCCGTGATGCTGACCGCATCGTTGTGGTGAAGAGCTCGCCAGACACGCCTTATCCAATCTGGATCGCGGTCTCTCAGGCCATCGAACAAGCGGGCGGCATCCTTACTCTGGAACTCGAATCCGAACGCATCATCAACGTCGAATGAAAATCCAACGCAGAAGGCTAACAGCTTCTATCCCCTCCTTTGCGATGGGTGATATCGGCTTTCTGCTGCTTATCTTTTTTGTCATCCTTGCCCGCGCCCAAGACGATAGCCACATTCAGTGGCAGCCCGCCAAGCTCAAGGATGTGGAAATGGTCGCTGCCCCCCTCGCCAGTGTCGCCATTGACACAGGATTTAAGACCTACCTCGACGGCAAGGAGATCTCCCCAGACGAGCTCGCCTCCGCCCTTAGCACGCTGCTCGGCGATACGCCCTCAGGCCAACGCCACGTCTTCCTTAAAGTCCACAAGGAGGCCAAAGCCTCTCACTTCGAACCTATCATCGCTGCGATCAGTGAAGCTGGGGGCGATCTCGTACACATCCTCGAGCCCGAAGAAACTCGTAACAAACCATGAAAGGCCCATCAGAAAAATCTACCGCAGAACGCAGCTCCTTGGCCAGTACCAAGGCCGACCTCCGTGAGCTGAAAACCAACTCTAGCGCTACCGTTCAAGAGCTTCAGCAGTTCTTGCGCGAGCTCAGAGGCAAAAGCCCTCAGGAAATGCTCGGCGTGGTCGCCTCCAGCCAACTCATGCGTGCCACCATCCTTGCCTTCGTTCTCGTTACCGCAGTTATCTTTGTCCTCACCGCCTTTCCCTACTTTTTCGGAGACGAACCCGCAGCTGAGCCCGAGCCCGAGTCAAGACCTGCTGTTTCAGCTACACCCGTGCCAGTAACTCCCATCAATGAACCCCAATCCAGGCCCTTCGAAACACAGGAAATCCCAGGTCCACTAGCGCCTCTCGGCGTCAACGAAAAGCTGCCCGCCGCGCCGAATGAAAATCCGCTCGAGGACAAAGGGGAAGATTTCCTGAAGGACTTGGAGTAGCCTGAATTTGCCATCTCCAGCGCATATCTAGATGCCCACTAAGCCTCAACTCCTCATCGTCCGTGACTGGCTCTTCCGGCAGAGTCGCCGGCCGATCGTGTGGACCGAGATCTATGCGCTTACCTGGTGTCTGCTTTGGATCGATGCCCATGCCTGGTTCCAGTTAGGGGTGTGGCCACTGACAATCGGATTCCTCTTTGCCCTGCCGGTCTGCTACTACTGGATCCGTCGCCACCGTCATGGCCCCCTTGTCGTTCGCCGCGCTGTCCTCAGCGTTTGTTATCTCCCCCTTTGGCAACTCGCTGCCCACCTACCTCTCCACAGCTTTTCCTACTCTCTCTCGGCAACCATTACCCAAATCGGTACTGCCGGAGCTTTCTTTCTTGGGCTGGGCTGGGCCGTATGGTGGATCGACTGCGAAACAAAGCGTGTCTCCGAAGCAACCATAACAAATAGAAAAGGACACATTTGGGACCCGCGCCAACTTGTGGCATGGTACTTCGGTCGCAAGAACAACAAGCTTCGCCAATCGGTCTTCACCCTGCTCACCTATACCTGCCTTTTCGGTATCATGGCGTTTATCCTGACTCGGCTTTCGGGTTGTAGCATCTACGAATCGCCGATTGGCGGAGGTGAAGAGAAGCAGCTCAAGCAGATTGTCAAAATTCAGAAGGTTATCAATAAGAAGTATGTCATTAACCCCTATAGCAGTATCCTCTTCAATCCGCCACCGATCGATGACGTCAAACTACAGGTGCTTGAAGTCACTGAGCACCTCTACAAGATCGGCCAGGGCAAAGGCGATGGCGTAGGCTTCTCGGCCGGCACGACCCGTGGCAAAGTGCGCTTTATCCGCTTGAAGTACAACGGTGGCGACTGGCAACAGGATATGGAGCGAGGATCCGATCTTAACCTCCTTACCGAATACGGAGTTCGCACCGGCCACCCAGTCAGTGATCGACCTGAACCGATGGAGATTGGCCGTCTCAAGAGCTTTCCGGTTCGTAAAAGTCCGCCGATGGTCTACATGACGGGTCAGCAAAAAATCAATTTGAGCGCGAAGGAAATAAAAATCATGCGCAGCTACCTACTGGAGCACCACGGCATGCTTTTCGGCGATAACGGCGGCAGTTCTGGCTGGGAGGGGCAGTTTATTTCGATGATGCAAAAGGTCCTGCCTAGAATCGAACCGATCTCCGTTTATCTGGATCACACCATCCACCGCATTCCCTATCCGTTGCCCCGTCTCCCTATCGTCGCGCCTCATGGTCGCTCTAACGCCCTTGGCTGGGTAGTGGACGGACGGCTCGTCGCCTACTATCATCCTGGTGACATTGGTGATGCTTGGGCCGATGGTCATTCCGGTGTCCCTCGTGAAGTCTGGGAATCCAGCTACCAACTCGGCGTCAACATCATCTACTACGCCCATGCCGAATACAACAAATGGCTGGAATCGACCAAAAAGTAAGCCAAAGCAAACTCGAATGAAGACACATCGCACTAGTATGCTGAGGAAGCAGATCTCGCTCGCCTTATTTCTCTTCATGGCACTTGCCTCTTTGAGCTGCGGGGCACTCTCCACCATGCAGCAAATTCAGGTAGCAACCTTCGAGGAGATGCGCGACGTGGAACGTTACCAGATCAAGATTGCTGAGAAGCATTTCCTTAACGGGAACTTCAAGGTCGCGCTTGCCGAGTACGAGAAATTCCTCACCCTCTACGAAAAGAGCCCAGGTGCTCCCTACGCTCAGTTGATGTGGAGCCACACCATGATGAAGCTGAAGAAACCAAAGTCCGCGCTGCGGGACGGGTTTCAATCGGTCATCGACTACTGGCCGAAGTCCCATGAAGCGACCCTCGCCGCCTATTGCATGGGCGATTCCTTCCGCACCATGGGTGAGGTCAAAAGCGCCCAGAAGGCCTTCCGCTTTCTCATTAGGGAATACCCTGATCACGAAATCGCTATTCGCTCTCGGCAGGATCTCCTGCACTACGCCCGACTCCACCAGGACATGGAGGAGCGCCTCTCCCTGCTCAACGAACTCACCTTTAGAGTCAAGCGCACCGAGACAGGTAAAGAGGCCTGCATCAAAGCCTGTCACGAACTCGCCGAGCTCCATTGCTTTGCGCAGAAACTCGAGCAAGGAAAAAAAGCACTCGCCACCAGCTACACCGGTCCCGCGCTCTTTGATCAAGTTTACGATATCTCAGCCAAGACCGTGCAACACCTGCTTCGGGAACCCAAGACGCACGCTGCGGCCGTTAAGCTTGGCGATCAGCTCATCTCCACCCTGCGCGCCGAAATGCGGATACGCCCAGAGATCACCAAGGATCTGCTTTACCGCTGCGCGAACCTCCACGGGACCCTCAGCCGCCCTTCAGACACCTGGAAGATCTACCATGAAATCGGAGAACAGTTCGGCGTTGATGATGGTCTCCGTAGTCGTCAGGCGCAATGGTGCATCGCCCGTAAAAAACGCGACGATGCCCGCCGTATCTATGGCGAATTCGAGGACAAGGTCGCCGGTCAGAAAGCCATTGCGAAGATGTTTCTGGAGGAAGGAAAGATCAACGAAGCCATCGAAGTCTATCGTCACCTGCTTGACATTGACGGCGATCATTCCGGTGACCACTTCTGGTCTATCGCCGGCTGCTACGAGAAGCTCTCCGACTGGAAGAAAGCCATCGCCAGCTACCGGCAAGTCGATCGCTTCCCGAACGACTATTTCGCCATCGCTAAGTGTCACCGCCGCCTCGGTGAACAAAAGGAAGCGATCGTGCTCTACAACCAGATCAAGATCGTTGAAAAATCAGCGCCCGAAGCGACCCTGCAAATCGGCTTTACCTACGAGGAGGCCAAGGACAAGGAGAAGGCCATTCGCACCTTTCAACTTACCTGCAAACGCTATCCTAAATCTGGACAAGCCAGCAAAGCTCACTCCCACCTGCAGAACAAATACAATATCAACGTGACGCTGGGAGGAACGGAGGAGGAGTGAGCATGATGACAGGTAAGATCCTGAAATTGAAAAAGCGTTCATCGTGGCTAGTTTCATCTTTGCTAAGGGTGCAGATTTTGAATGGGTGATCATGGAATCGAAGGATACTATGCAATTGTCAGTTTTCTATTAATAAACACGAGGAAAACTGAGGGATTGAAGTTGTTCGGGTGATAGCTAGATTTGGTTCATGTTAAAGATGAGCAAGGCCTTTGTGGTGCGTATGGCACTGTGGTCAGCATTGATGCTGTATCTCGTCAGCGACTTTTTTCTCTTCAACGGTCCGCTGAGAGGTGAGCTGCGGAGGATGTTTCCCTCGAGCCAGGATAAGGTCGCTGAGGCGATGGCTGAGGGTATTTGTGCAAGGGTCTATAATGCGCCGATTTACTTGAGTCAGGTCGATCGGCGCGTCACGGAGAGGCTCTGGCGCACGGGGCGTGATCCAGAGCGGGTCAGTGAGGCGGAGAGGCAGATGCTGCGCTGGTTGGCGCTGGAGGATCTCATTGCCGAGGCGCTAGTGAGGATCAAGGTGAGGGTCAACATCGAGCAGGCCGAGGTTTCCGAGGTGGAGGTGGATGATGAGCTGGCGAGGTTTGAGAGCCGCTTCGATTCTGCCTTAGAGCGGGATCAGGCGCTTGCCAACCAGGGTATTGAAAGCCGCCAAGAGCTGCGGCTAAGGATGCAGGCGCGTCTGGAGCAGGAGAAGTATGTCTTGTCCAAGATCAAGGCCAGCATCACGGTGAGTGATGATGAGGCGAGAGCCTGGTATGAGCAACATCATGAGGAATTAACTACGCCGGAGCGCCGCTGTGTACGGCATGTTTTTATCGCGACGCTTGAGCGGCCATCTGATCAGGCAAAGCGAGTGCTTGCCGAGCAGTTGGTGTCGATCAAAGCGGGTCAGGCAAGCTTTGCCGAGGTGGCAAAAATGGTCAGTGAGGATGAGCGCAGTAAACAGGTGGGCGGTGAGCTTGGCTGGATGCGCCAGGACAGGCTGCCGGATGATTTTGCAGTGCCTGTATTTTCAATGTCCGTGGATAGCCCCGAGCTGATCGAGACTAAGCTGGGTTGGCACATTGTCGAAGTCACGGCGGTGAAGGCCGCTGAGCTGCTTGCCTTTGAGGAGATGAAAAGCGAAATTCTCGCCGCCTTATCTGATCAACGACGCCAACAAGCAGTGGAGCAATACCGTCACCAACTTCGCCTATTGAACCACGATAAGGTGGAAATCTATGGGCGCTTGATGAAATCTTGAGCGTAGGCTGAGATGATCTCTGAGATGGACTCTAGTCCATGTCCTTTTTCTTGAGCTCTTCACGCAGCTTGTCAAGGAAACCATCAACGGTGGGGTATTGGGCAGCACCAAAGCGACTGAACTCTCTGCCGTCATCGCCAAAGAGTAGAACGGTGGGGACGCCGGTCACCTTGTAATCACGCATAACCTTACGGTTTTTTAAGGTAAGAGACTTGTTGGATTTGGGGATGTCAATTTTAACAAGAATGAATTTTTTTGAGGCTGGTCCGGTAAAGGAGCTCTTGGAAAAGACCTTGTCGTGGATCATCATGCAGGGAGGGCACCAATCTGAACCAGTGAACTGAGCCAGAACGAATTTCTTGTTTTTCTTTGCCGAGGACAGGGCAGTATCGAGATTGGTTGTCCAGCCACCAGCAGTGGCAAAACTCATGCAGGCAAAGATTGCAATAGTGGTGGTGATGATTTGTTTGATAGCTTTCATTGTGTAGGTAAGACGTTGTAAGTAGAGAAATTATTCCAAAAATGTCGTTCCCTGCCAATAAAAATGCTAGGTATGTGCTATGCAGAAATTGCTCATTGCAACAGGAAACAGTCATAAGACCGATGAAATCCGTGCTATTCTGGGTGAAGATTATGTTGTCTCAGATTTAAAAGCTCATCCTGAGTTGCTAGAAGTGGAGGAAACGGGCACCACTTTTCTGGAAAACGCGACTCTTAAGGCGGTAGAGATCAGCAAGCAGGTCGAGGGTCTTATTTTATCTGATGACTCAGGCCTCGAGGTAGACGCCCTCGGTGGCGAGCCAGGTGTGTATTCCTCACGTTATGCAGGCGAGGCGGGTAACGATGCGGCCAATAACAAAAAACTTCTCCATGAGTTGCAAGGTGAAGACATCCGCACGGCGCGCTTCCGATGCGTGATGGTATTAGCTCAAGATGGTGAAGTGCTTGCCAGCTTTGATGGTGCAGTGGAGGGGCGCATGCTTAGTGAGCTTCATGGGGAGGGGGGCTTTGGCTACGACCCGCTGTTTGTTCCGGACGGCTATGATCAGACTTTTTCCCAGCTTAGTGAAGGGATTAAAAACCAGCTTAGCCACCGTGCGGTGGCGATGCAAAAGATCGTGGCGTGGTTGGCTGCCTCATCCCGCTAATAAAGCCGAACCTACTGACCATGTCATCTTGTTGTAGTTCCCCTGAGCCCGAGTCTCCTGACCCTGGCAATGATGGTGCATCATGCTGTGGCGGCAGTAAAAAACGCTTTGACTGGTTGCTCTGGGGTTCCTTGATTTTTGTGCTGCTTGGCTACTTTGGGCACTTGTTGTTTGCAGAGGTGATGGTCGGGGCTTCCACTCAGCTGGCACATTTTTGTCGAGGTGTCTTTGAGCTTCTCAATAAGATGTGGTGGGGCCTTGCACTGGGAATACTCGCCGTCGGCATGTTGGGGTGGGTGCCACGTGAATGGGTGGCGGCGGTTTTAGGAAAACCAGGAACCATCACGGGAATCATGCGCGCTATTTGTGCCGGTTTGATTCTTGATTTATGTAACCACGGTATTTTGCTTGTTGCGATGAAGCTGTATGAGCGCGGCGCATCCTTCGGACAAACACTGGCATTCCTGATTGCTAGTCCATGGAATTCATTGTCCCTCACCTTGGTGCTTTTTGCCCTCATTGGGGTAAAGTTAACCCTGGTTTTCATTCTGCTCTCAGCACTGATCGCTATTGTAACCGGACTCTTGGTTGAGATGATGGTGAAGGCGGGCCGGCTGCCGGCGAATCCCAATGCGGCAGAACTACCG
>ERZ887851.680-NODE-680-length-32750-cov-19.784310_pt1 | contig 32750 bp, 36 predicted proteins | sample MGYA00521100_ERZ887851 | MGnify/ENA primary metagenome ERZ887851 (study PRJEB32303, sample SAMEA104408602) | aquatic metagenome | biome: Brackish water; feature: Pelagic; material: water | place: Baltic Sea | collected 2014-06-06T16:11:00 | depth 11,444 m ... | reverse complement strand
GATTTACAACGCCCACACTTGAAGAATCCAACTAGGTTTTCCTTAGCTTCCTTTTCAACATATTGCTTTCTCATATCAAGATGAATCTTCTCTTCAATTCTCTTGGCATGCGGCCCATCAGGCCACATGTGTTCAGGTTTCATAGTAACAACATCAAATGGTTTGAAATATTTTTCGACTATTTTAACCTTAAAATCCGGGTTATTCTTCAAATTGTTCTGAATCGATAAAAACTTCTGTTTGTAAATACTAGCGTATTTGTGATTATCCCAAGCAGCTTCTTCACCTATATCATTTACCCTCTCTTTCGCATAGTTCAATATACATTTCTCGAGATTTATACACGTAGTATTATCCTTTGGAATCTCGAGAAGTGTAGATAACCTCTCAATTACAAATTGACGTGTCGGATTATCCATTACACTTAATAAATCTTAAGTTTATAAGTCACTTAGGGTAACGGAAGTCCCGCATACACATCTTTCTGGTTGGGTGAATCGAATGCATCGGAAACCCTCCGCGCTGGATTTGTATCAACGAAACCATAACGATAATCATTGTGACCACTCATGTAGTTTTCACAGCCACGGAAAACCATCCACGCCATCACAATCAGTATAGCGATGCCTAATAAAAGTCTGTTGTTCATTTACAGTCCACATATATTTTTTTTTGTGTTACAATATTAAGATGAACAAGGCAGTTCTCATTCGTGAGAAACAAGGAGATATGAAAGAAATAAACTTGGATATAGCTCCACACAAAAATGAAATTTTCAAAATTTTAGAAGGACGACAAACATTTATTGGTCAATGGCCTGAAATAGACGTCGTTATAATGAAACCTGAAGATGGTAAAGTGAAGAATGAAAACATTTTACCACATCCGTTTAACAACGAGAATGTGTATGGAAAAATTTTACTTGTGAGAATGGATGAACAGTCAGAACCTCGAGATTTTACATTAAGAGAATACCGTAGGTACAAACGCCTCCCCGTTTAATACTGCATTCGCATATTTCATGCAAAGCTGAAAATGTACATAAGCCCAATCGATAGGATTTTCAATAGATGGTTTTCCAGGTAATGGATTATTATTTACAACGTCAATGATATTCACACGATCACCACCCATTGATTTTGCCATAACACCGCCAACTCCTTTTAACCACATGGCATGGTCTTCATTTTTACAATCAAAGTTTCTGACAAAGTGTGCCATTTATATTACTTGGGATTCTTTTCTATAAGTAGTCGCGCACTCGGGTCGGTTATTTTAGTCCATTTAGGTCTCCAAATTTCCGAAATTAAATGATCATTGTCTCGACCGTACATCTCCCAAAAGATGTTTCTGTACAAAGCTTCCTCCTTGGTCAGAGGGGTGTTGTGACCCTCCGATTTAGCCTTCGTTTTCCCAAAAACTATGTCATCCACCTGGTCTTCGGCATACTTTTTAATTTCATCTACCCAATTCACCCCAACCGCATCACTCATGCCATCTTTTTGCCTCCATAAGATGTCATGTGGGAGATATCCCTCGAAAGCTTCACGTAATATACGTTTCTCTATAGGATCAATCTTTTCATTTTGATCACTTCGCATACATACATCAATGAAATACTTATCCAAAAATGGTACAATTAAATCTAATCCGTGAGCGCCTGCACATCTATCCGCTCGCAATCCATCAAATTGATGAATTAACCTGAGACGTCTCATATTTTCACATGAAAACTCATCTACATTTGGAGCATTATGAAAATAGAGATAACCACCCAAAATCTCATCACTTCCCTCACCTGAAAATATATAACGACAAGTTGTATTTTGTTTTATGTATTTACACAAAAGCCACATCGGAGTACTTGCACGAATAGTTGTTGTATCGTAAGACTCGAGAGACCCAATCACATCATTGATACATGAAATACCCTCTTGTGGTGTAAAGGTAACTTCGGTGTGATTCGTGTTTAAATACTTTGCCACGACTCGTGCTGCCTTGAGATCCGGGCTATCCTTGAGACCAATCGAAAATGTATTAATCTTTCCTAACTTTTTAGAAGCTATAGAAGCGATGAGACTACTATCTAGACCACCAGATAATAAAAATCCTATATCGCGATCTGTAGTAGAGAGACGATCATGTATGGCATTTTCTAAAGCGTATTTAATTTGTAACTTGAAACCATTTCGAAAGTGTTTATTCACCTTCCAATACCCCGTGTGATAACAAACAAAATCATTAATGTATGAATCGTATATATGCCCGGGAGGAAATACACGAATTTCTGAACGAAGACAGAGAAGTGCCTTGACCTCACTCGCAAAAGCTATAGATTTTTCTGCATATCGCGTGTAAAACATGGGGCGCACACCAACTGGATCTCTAGCTGCCATTACACGGTTACCATCTGTCCATACAAACGCAAAATCTCCATTTATCATATCAACAGTTTCCATAATTCCATATTTTTCGATGAGTGGTATGAGTACTTCACAATCACTCTCACTTTTTTCCTCACCTGTTCTAAATTCTCTGTGATTATATATCTCTCCATTACATATCAACATAGAATCATCCTTAACAAATGGTTGCATACCAGCATCTGTTAAATCATTAATTGCTAGTCTATAAAAGTCCATACGACATTTACCCTTTGTTTTTGTGCGATAATCATCTGGACCTCTGTGAGAAAGGAGGTGTGAAGAAACATCGACTTCTTCACCGAAGAGAGCTAAGATGCCACACATTTATAGTACAAGTCACTTTATTTTTAAGTTGAAGTTCATCCATTCTATATATTTGTCTGGGGATGCATCACCATCCATCTCTTGACCGGACATGGAAATTGATTCGATTGTTCCCGTTGCTTCAGTATCGAACCGTAATACACAATAAAATGATATATTAGTACGACTCGCTATTTCATCGATTGTCTTAAAATCATATGTATCTACATCTAAATAACGTCGCACCTCAATGGGAGTTCTTGACTTTGCATCCATTTTGGTTTCAATTTTTCTATTACTATTGGACATGTCAAAACTGGGCCAAATACCATGCCTCGCTCTAAATGATGCTACATAATCTACACACCTATTGGCAACTAACTTTTCGGAAAAACATATATAACGAGGTTTGGTATTGGGATCGACTAGGCTGAGATATGCTCCATTTACATTTAATTTTACAAAGTGAAACTCCATTTAAAATATATAAGGAAAATATCTTTAATTAATATAGATGAACTTCCCCAAAACCCCTGGTCAATGTAAATATATGCTCGCACTTAGATCACAAAAACCTATTGTTGTAGGAACTGGACCAGCAGGTTCAGGAAAAACTATGCTTGCATGTCAAATCGCTATGGAACATATATATTCTCATCCACGAGCCAAGGTAGTACTTACGAGACCCATAGTCGCCACAGATGAAGATATGGGATATTTACCCGGGGATAAAGAACAAAAAATGGAACCGTGGACGAAACCTATGTTTGATATTTTTGAACGCTACATTACTCATAATCAAATGGATAGATGTATTGGGATTGAACCTCTGGGATATATGAGAGGGAGGACGTTTGATAATACCCTCATTATAGCCGATGAAATGCAGAATTCCACATCAAATCAAATGAAGATGTTACTCACACGTCTAGGAGAAAATACAAAATTAATCATAACAGGTGATCTTGAACAATCGGATCTGGGAAAGGATAATGGATTATCAGAACTGATTTATAAGATGCGGTGTCTCGACTTGGAATATATGGCGCACGTAGAAATGAAAGAAGGTGATATTGTGAGACACCCAGCTGTAAATGAAGTTCTTCGTGTGTTATCTGTGTAATTGAGAACGTGAGAATTCTCTGAGCCTGAGGTTTTTAACGTCGTTGTTTAGATTTTTAATTACATAATTAACACGTTCTAATCGTTGTTCCATTATTTGTTTTTCAGTCTTAATTTTTTCATACCAAAGTAACATCTCATACACTTCCTGATCTATATTACTGTATTGTTCAGCAAGCTTATAATCAGTAGGGAGTTTCTGGAGGTCCACAGCAATTTCCTCTAGACGAACCTCCATTTCCTGACATTTATCTTTGAACTCTTCCATTCTGGATGTTTATTGTGGATATTTTTTATATATCATCACAATAGACTATGACTAAGATTCTAGTTTTGGGGTCAGAAGGTGTCATAGGAAAAGGACTGTGTAAAGAATTGAAAAATTGTGGGTACGAAGTGATAGAGTGGGACATACAACTTTCGTTACAACATGATCTAAGTAACCCAGATACTATGCATCTACTTAAAAATAAAATAGAGGAATCTTCGTTTGTCTTCTTCCTCGCTTATGACGTGGGTGGAGCAAAATACATTTCAGATGTTGATATAAATTTCATTAATAAAAATGTATTGATAACACTTAATACATTTAACGAACTCTTAGGTAAAAGATTTATTTTTGCTTCTAGCACGATGTACAACATGGACCATGTTTATGGAACTCTAAAAAAGTTAGGCGAAGAATATACATCCAGGTTGGGGGGTCTATCCGTTCGTTTTTGGAATGTCTATGGTCCAGAAAAAAGTTCTGAAAAATCGCATGTCATAGCTGATATGATTCATAAACATAAAACGAAAGGATACATTGATTTAATGACATCAGGTGATGAACAACGACAATTTGTACATACACAAGACTGTGCAAAAGCTCTTACAAAATTAATGGAAAATTATGATGAAATTTTAAAAACAGAAAAGAGTGTTGATATTACTAGCTTCAAATGGATAAAAATTAAAGAATTGGCTAAGTTTATATGTGATGATGTACGAGTTACCAATGTAAAAGTGAGTACCCACGATAGACAAAATGACCCAAGATCATTTATTCTAAAATATTGGGAACCTACTATTTTACTAGAGGAAGGTGTAAAGTCTCTCATTTCAACATATCCTCTATAATATCATGTATGTCATATTTTCGCTTCCAACCTATACTTTCAAGTTTAGAAGGATTACCCACTAAAGTATTAACATCAGTTGGTCTATAAAATTCACTCGAAACTTTTATAGACTCTTTACCATCTATACTGCCAATACCATTTTCACCTTTACCCGACCATATAATCTTTTTACCGAGTTTATTAGCTGTTATTTCTATGAAGTCTCGAACAGAATGTGCAACTCCTGTCGCGACTACGTAATCACTGGGATTTGATTGTTGTAGTATTAACCACATCGCTTCTACATAATCTTCTGCATGTCCCCAATCACGACGAGAAAATATATTACCCATTGTGATACATGTTCCAGTTTTCAAACCCTTGATAATCTTTTGTGTCACAAATGTATCTTTTCTTAAGGGTGACTCATGGTTGTACAATATACCTGAACACACATACATCTTATACACATCTCTATAGTATTTAGCAAGTAAATGTGCAGATAACTTTGAAATGCCATATAAACTTGTTGGGTTGTATGGTGTATTTTCATCTTGTGGAATTTCATTTACCGAACCAAATATTTCAGATGAAGATGCCTGAAAAATCTTACACTTCTTTTCAAACTTTAATGCTCTGACAGCCTCTAAAATATTTAAAATTCCCATCGTATTCACTTCAAATGTAGATACCGTAGAAATATTTACATGACTCTGTGCGGCTAAGTTGTATATTTCTATGACATCATATTCCGAGCACGATTGTATAGTTTCACGAATTAATTTTTCGTTTAATACTTCATGTATAAATTTTAGTTTATATCCCTTCTCATTCAAAATTTTCTTTAAATATGTACCATCTTGACCATTATATCCAGATATGATAGCTACTTTCATCTAATTATGTGAGCTTATTATTTGTTTAAATACTTTTAATAAATCTTCTTCTACTACATCCCACCACTTTCCATAAAAAACTTTATGAAGAAAATCCGGTACAGATTCGTAATCAATTGGTACTTCACGATAAGCTACCGGTATTATAGGAGCATGTATATCCCTAAACACACCTTGAGTATGACTAATCGTTGGTTTTCCAAAATATGCACCTTCTAGATGTAATAGACTCACACCCTCACCTCGTGTGCATGTTACACAGTAGTCACAAAAATTAAAAAGAGATGCTAATTTTTCATTTGATATATGATCTGTTATAATTTTAATATTTTTACTTTTAGTTAATCCATCCTCATTATTTGTTTTTACTATGAGTAAATGATTAGTATCTTGAGTTGCATTGGCAAATACACGAGTAAGTGTATTTACATTTTTTCGTATGTCATTTGTTCCGTTGTACAAAAAAACAAGTCGTTCCGGATCTGGTTTTTTCTTAATTACTTTAGGTTTTGATCGAATTAACTCAGATGTCCAACAGTTTAACGACTCACACATAATACCATGACGTTCCAAAATTTCTTTAAGATAGTCAAATGGAACTATGACCTTATCAAAAACTTTCATGCACTCTATTATATGTGGATGGACATCATTAGTTTCGAACATTGTAAATAGTTGAACATTTTTATATTTTGTACGTGCATATTCGGAAAATGATTTCCACATATCATACGTTTCAACAAAATTGGATAAAGTTGCAGTGTCTTCCTTATTATCATGTGTAACTCCAAGATATTGTTCCAATAATAACTTACCATATACTTTACCAAAAATTTTACGTTCAAAAAGTTTATTGATATATTCATCACCGTAGTCTTTGAGAGTACCTTTACCAATATCCCATATTTTATGACAACCAACTGGATCGTCATACTTGAAATCTTGTATCCCAAACTCCTTAGCTTCATCAATCGTGGGTCTTGTCAGATTTGAAATGCAAAAATAAACATCTTCAGGTTCCATGTGCCATTTTTTCACCTTACACAAATCAATCATACTTTGAACTTTTCTCAAGGAAAAACCACCGTTTAATAAAATCCATTTTTGGGGAAAGTCTTTGAAATTGTCAGATTTAAATGCATGATCACCATTTTCACATCTCGGACACAAACATTTCATAGCACATATGTTCATTAGACTACCCTTCCAATTAATATAGAAATGACCAGATGGACCACCAACGTAGTCGTATTTGAAAAATTTTTCAGGGATTTGTTTGAATAAATATGAATCCCATTGATTTACTAAAACGTGCTCATGGTCGGAGAATGTATTCCAAAATTCCACACTTGCAAATAAACGACTATATTCTGTGACAGTTATACTTTTATCGTATAACTGTTGATATGTAACATTTTTCCAATCCTTTGTAATCTCCAATATAGTTTCTCGATTTTCTTTACTATGTACAATGACTAAAGAAGCATCACCTCCATATACATTAGCGAGATTCCACAAATTATACTTGATAATGTCCAGATCCCTAAACTCTACGTACATGACACATAGCTTCGCCTTCTCCAACCACACCCTTTTAGGTTGAGATGGTGGAGGTGTAGAATCAATAACAATATCAGTGTATGTATCTTGAATCATTACATTTAATATGTCATCATTCTTTAATACATCACCAGGATAATTTTCTAATCTAATAATAATAAATGTCTAACGTGAATGTTATTAACCAGACAGTGAATATGTCAATTTCATGGATAACTATACTTGTTATGGCCGTACTTGGTTTAGCATACGTAATTGGTGCTTCATTGGGAATTGATATATTTTCCAAATGCTCAAGTTTGAAGGGTAGTGAAGTTCAAGAAAATCTCAACAAGTGGCTCATCGCTACTCTCGGTATAATCATTACTGTACCAGTAACACTTCTCATCACTAAAATGTTCGATAATGAAACACCAATATTCTTAATTCTTTATTCACTCATAGGTGTAATAGGTATGTCAATTGCACTCAATTGGTCTTCCAAATGTGAAAATAAAGGGGAAAATGATGAAGCTTGGATCGGTGTTAGCCTAACATCTTTTATATGTGCTCTATTGAGCGCATTTTTTATGATATCTTCTACTAATAAGGAGTAATGCGTCCAATAGCATACAATGTGTATGTACTCCTAATGTTCTTGTCCTACCTGATACGTAGGACAGGGACATTTTCAATGGAAGAAAAAGTTAGAATGATTGAATTTTTAAGTTACATGGCACTCAATCCCAATAGAGCAGTGAATCCAAGCATGGCCAACCTACCATTCTTGAGTTCTGCTTCGGGTGTGAATGCCCAATACTCCTCATCATTGAAATCCTTGGCTGTGATGAGTGACGCAGCCGCGAGTGTAGTGACCACACCAGTAGCTGCAACTGCGTACATAGGATCTTCAAACTGCTGAATGATATTTTCACCAGACATCATCCAGTCTAGAGAACCCCATAGAACACCTTGCATCGCCGCACGTCCATTAACGATTTCGGCGAAGCGGGCCTTCTTATTCGGAATCTTTGCGGCCGCGCGCGTCGGACGCTGAGCAGAGGCCTTAACCTCATAGCGCTTGTAATAGGATGGCTTCAACTGAGAACTAATGAGAACGCTCATTACTAGATAAGATAAGATCCTTTTCCTTAAGTATTATAGATCTGAGAATATACAATTGGATAACCAAACCTATCAACATATAAAGAACTGTTAAACTTTGTCCCTGAGTTCTGTACTGATAAACAATCCATAATATGTTTGTGATTGTACCCAATATGATTGTATTTTTCAAATTTACATTGATATCTTTCACAGTTCGAACTTCCTCAATCATCTGAACAAATCCAAGACCAAATGCGGTGGTCGCGATTAGTTGATCCATTTATAATATATACAGAATATAAATGGATGTCATATTGCAAAAGTTCGCCGGAAAGATTGATGCGCAAAGCCTCATGAAAACTGTAGAAGATCTCAAGATTGAGTACATCGACGATGGTCTCACCAAGGAGGATATTCCCCCTATTCTCAGTCGTCTCATGATGGAGACTGTCAAGTTCAGGAAACTTCCAGGTCCCCAGAAGAAAAAACTCGTGATCGGTGTTCTCAACCATCTCATCGAGCAGATTGATGAGGGTGAGAAGGATTCGGAGTTTGAAGTTGTGCTTAAAAGTATCGTCCCACCCATGGTTGATAGTTTTGCTGCGATGCTCAAAGCTAAAAATCAACTTGCCAAGTGCTTTTCTTGTATCGCTTAAGGAGTAGTCACGTATATAAAATAGTATGAAATTCCCATCTCTGGATGTTATGATAAAATACGGAATCTATACAGTAAAAGAACTTGAACGTTTTGCGAAAGGACTCGTACCGAAAAGGGAAATTAACATCCTAAGTGAGTGTTCGAAGTGTGATTTTGTATTCGATGGACCATCTTGTCATAATTGCCATCCATGAAATATTGTACGGTTATAAGTTGTATGTCGAAGGGGCCATCTATAAGTAGTAATAATCATATGTGTGCCGAACGACAATTATTGAGACGTCTATACAGGGAATGTCTGAAGAAGGGACATAGACCGCATCAATTTACAGAGTGGGTCCATAGGAAATATGGACATTTGATAATACATAGAAGAACCGTGAACGGTGACGGTATATCGTTACCTTGTGTCTTATGTAGAAAGACTATAGAGAGATACGATATATGTTGGGTCGCACACGACGGTGAAAAATGGATCCACAGTAAAAAATCTAAAAATTTACCAGATTCGGTACCAACTGCGAAACAAAAACGATTACTAGGTTTTGGGTGTGATAACCAAACCTAGCGCTGATTCTAAATTGTTATGATTCCTTTTTAATGGTTTATTACGTTTTAGTCTTAGCGCGTTATTCGTAGAAGGTGCATTCTTGATTTCATCCATTTTTCTTGTGTTTGAAATGAGGGGTATTAAATTATTTATTTTTGGTTCTGCGTCTATAACTTTTGGCAACTGTGTATCTACAGTATTGTTTTTACGGAAATCTTCTATTGATAAATCTCCGCCGAACTCTTTGAGGCGAAATCGTTTAGGGGCGGGTTTAACGTGCCCAATTTGATTGAACATTTTTTTACGCATCATGACTATATTTCCGCATATGAGACCCCCTTTACTTATACCGTAATGGTCGATAGAGTAGGATTTCATACAACTCCAAGAACAGAAATTCCCAGATGTATAGAATTTGTTTCGTCTATCATCGTAACGTAGAGGACAACTTAAAGGGGTTGTATTAAAATCGTGACAACACCACCAACACCACATAAATGTATCATTTATTTTTTCTTTAATTACTATAAGATGGCTAACAGTTCTAGTTTGGTACTTATGCTATTACTACTTTTATTAGTGGTTGTTGTATTTTTATTTTTGATTATGTATCAAAGAAAAAAAACACAGGGAGGTGGTAATAATCGTGGTAATAATCGTGGTAGAAAAAATAAGCAGCAACGCCAGAAAGAATTGGATCAAGAAATTCAGAATCATAAGGACAATTTGAAGGCGGGTGCTGCCAAAGTTGGAATAGATAAAGATGATGTTGAAAATATAATTCTCGGCGACTCCAACGTATTGTGTTTAGTCAGCCCAGATGCCGATACCGGTACATGTCGATCCGCATTTTATGATCTTAAAGATGGATGCTGCAAACTTAGAGACACATCAAGTCAGGAGGCTGCTATAGCACAAACAAAGATGTACAAAGATCTTGGTTTAAAACTCGGTGCTTTACTCGTATCAGAAATTATCATAACATCTATTTTACCAAAAATAGGTGCAAGGATAGTCAGTTTTACTTCGGCGCAGTTAGCTAAAGCTGTAGCTAAAACTGCAGCAATTACCGCATCTAGAATGGCCCTCACGGGAGCTAATTTTGCTGGGCGAATATTATTTAAATTAGGTGCAGGACCTGTTGGGTGGGCTCTTCTAGTGTTTGACATCATCAGTGTAACTCTAGATTTAGCGGATCTCAGAAACTACGATAGTTTTATCGAAAATAAAGGTCTCATGGAGTCCAGAGATATCCTTATATATAAATTTCAAGAAGCTGTGATTAATGGAGGTGGAGATTATCCTATGCTTTTCCCATACAGTTCCATATTCCCTGATGAATCTAATGTCGCGTCCGAAGAAATGATAACCTACATGTTCACAAACCACACAGAAGAACTGTTAGAAGTTGATGGTGGTGAAGATTATTTAGTCGAATTACTCATATCCGCACTCGGTGCTGCAGATGAAGATGGTCCTATCGAAGATTCACAAAGTGAAGATAAGGGTCTCGAAGTTGTGGATATATGGATGAAAAATGTACGAAAGGAACACGGTAAAGAACTAGATAAATATATGTTTGAAATTTTACAAGATGAAATTCCAGAATCAAAGAGAAAAGATATATATTTGGTACCCTCGATGTCCACTGAAACTTCCGCGGGTATATCTATTTCTGAAGAAGCCGCCATACGTTGGAATGAAGAAAATAAGGAAGAGTGGTACAAATATAACGATCCCTTTTATCCAGTAAATACACCCGAAGAGGAATATATACCACCTTATACAGCTATACATACCAATCAGTTTCTGAAATTGAATGAAATCACTCCAGGTACTGATAATCGACCAAATCTCATCTATGAAAATCTACCACAAAAGGTCACTTTGTGTTATCCATTTGGTCCATTAGTTGCAAGTTGTGAAAAATCGAGAACATCAGCGCAACACAAAGAAGAAATTGATCCTAAAGATTTTGGTGTAAGTTTCAATTATCAAAATGGTGTCTGTCAATATACAAAGGATTATTGTGACAGGTACGTAATTGATTATAAAAACAACACATGGGGAGATGGAACACCATACAAAGATTGTTCGTTAAGTAAAGATCAGGAGTGGGCAGAGACCTTTTTAGGTACAAATGTTGTAAGAAATGCCAAAAGATACTTTGATGATCCATCAAATGCAGTAGATGATTGGGACCAATTGTATAAGGATCGAAAAGAAAAGCATGGTGAAGCTGGAGCTATTGCATTATTTATAGTAGATCCATTAGGTATATCCGAAGCTGGAGAAGGTATGGTTGCAGGATGGAAAGAAAAAATGGCTGGAAAGGATAAATTCTGTAGAACGGGGGACACTTGTAAGTTCTTTACAGCAAAACATGATGGTGGTAACTTTATGACTTGGACCGCCCGCGATTCAGATGGTTTAACATATCCACACCCTTTACTTTCACAGGGGCAGGTGAAAGTCGGAGAAGATCATACATTCTACGTACCCGAAGGTGGATCTTTTAGGGTTAAATGTGATCCAGGTGAGGGTAAAAACTTCAGTTATGGAGAAATTCCCGATAATGGTAGAAAGGATTTCACATGTTGGAACGGAAAAGTTAATAAACCCTACAATCCCGCTGATACGGTAGATGCAGCAGTTGATGCGGCGGAAGACTTTGTAGAAGATTCTGATGTTTCAGTTGGTAACGACGGTGTATCAGTAGATACTCCAGTGGGTGGGGGTTCCGTTGATAGCGGTGGTGCATGTGCTTATGGAATCGCTGGTGGTGTCTGTATCGATCGTGACGGCATTGGTGTTGAGACCCCTGTGGGTGATTTTACTATTCCTTCATTTGGGTTCTAATAAAATATCTCAGTACATATAAAAGTACCATGGCGCGTGGTATGGGAGCACTTGATGATTTAATAATAGGAATGACTAAGCTTGGTGACGACGGCGTCGCAGCGGCTAAACCACTCGCAAATGTTAATGCTGACACTCTCCAGAGAGTGATTTCAACAATTGCAAAAAACAATCCCGAAATTATGATTCGAGCCATGGACAATATGGAACCAGAAAATATTACCAAAATTTTGGAAAGTATGAACGTAGCATCCAGGACAAAAATATATTCCAAACTTGCAGATGTCGATCCCACTATAGCTGATAAAATACGAAAAGCTGGTGGTCAAGTAGATGGGACAGCGGGTGCGGCTACGAAAGTACCAAAAACTGCAGATGAACTCGCAGCAGAAGCAGCTACCCGAAAGGAGTTTTGGAGCGCGGTCAAACAAGGTAGTGTTATTGGTGCAGGTGCAGGTTTGCTCATGTGGATTGACAAGAAATTTGAGGAATCGGAAGAAGATTTCAAGGATTGTATGGCAGCTTGTATTCCAGAAAATTGGCACGAATATGACGGCGGTGACCTCAAAAAAAGTGATCTTAAATACAGTACCCTCGATTCCCTCGATGAACGCGGTATCGAACCAATTGCAAATCAACCATATTGCACCAAGAAGATTAATGATTGTGGTGAGTACTGTGGTAAGTCGTGCAAGGACGAAACGGAAGTTGATTTACCTGGTACCAATCTATTAACCGGGGGTGCGGGGTTTTTCGGTGGATTATTGAATGATACGTTTGGGAGCTTCACCCAAGGATTGGGTTTTCCCGAAGGAAGTACCCCTATGATTAGTTCCGGTATGTCAGGATGTGTTTTCTTCATGTTGATCATAATGTTAATGAAGTAATTAAAAACCATTTGTGATTATTCCATCCACATTGTACCTGTACATATATTCCAGTTCCTTATCTTCCTTATGTGTGTATGTATACACCTTGATATCTTTCATTTTACAGTAAGATATGAAGTAGTGATCCAAGCATGTCCAGTGAAGCACAACAACAGACAAACCTCGTGTAATCATGTCGTATTCCTCATTAGTAAATGTTGTTTCGACGGTAGTTCCTTTTTGAAATTCGGGTGGAAGTCCATACAATAATTTACGATTGAAACTACAAAAGAATACATTTCGGGTCGGTTCTTTTTTGTAAAATGTTGAGAGTGCTTTTATGACATTATAATTGTTTCCCTTGATGTCGACGATGAGAAGGGTTTTCCTAATATCTGGAACTTGGTCGTACACGTCACACAAAGAACATATACCCTCCTCTTTCAATTCTTCGAGTGTCCTATCGATAATGAAACTATCTCCTAAATATACATCGTGATGAAGAATGAGTTCCCCTGTCGAACAAATTTGAACATCAATTTCAATCCCATCATATTCTCTATGAATTGCTTCTCGAATAGCTTCTATACTGTTATCTTTGTACTTGATTGAATACCCCCTGTGAGCAATACACTTCATCCTAACTTAAAGAGGTATTAATCCTTTATATTAATGATATTAAGTATTGACGTTGGTATAAGAAATTTGGCGATATGTCTTCTAGATGACAAAGCTGGAAATCTTGTCCGACAGTGGGATGTGGATGGTATTCCACCCCAACACGCTGACGGAATATACGTCAGTATGAGAGATCATCTGGACGCGAGACCGTGGGTACTAACCGCGGATACTATTCTCATCGAAAAGCAACCCGAACGTAATAAGAAAATGGTCAGTGTTATGCACTTCTTACATGCATATTTCATCATAAAATGCCCCAAAGCTGAGACTATACTGTATGATGCACGACACAAAATTCCAGATGTCGCAGGTCCCGGTAAAGCTCAATACAATAAGAGGAAGAAGGTTTCAATCCAAAGGTGTGAAGAGTTTATTCGTAAAGGACCTACAAATGCACATTGGTTGGAAACATTTATAAAATCAAAAAAGAAGGATGACCTCGCAGACACTGTTATGCAAGCTCTTTCTTTTGTCAATCGAGTTGAGGTCACACCAGCATCTAAAAAGAAAAAGTCGACAAAACTAGTGGCTCGACGACCCAACGAAAATCAAAAGGCTACTAAATATTCAAAATCAAATTTGGCTTGGATTTATTTGAACAAAGTTGAATGTGAAGTTTTGGAAAATAATAAAAGATTCATGAAAGATCTAAAGAGGTATTATCGAAACCTAAGTGAACTCATTAAAGATATAAATTCACAATGAGTCTCACAATCAGAATGTCCGCCACACCCACCGACAAGCCCAACATTGATAAGATTATCAAGGGTAATAAGCGTCTTAGGGCTGCCGCGCATTCTTCAAAAAAGAATAGGAAACATCATCGTGTAGCGATCGATCAACTTGATTCATTTTTGGATCTCATTGATAACGCAATCGATGTCATGAATAATACTACAGTTGAGATTGAAAAGTCACAAGAGAAACTGTATGAGTTGTACGACTTTTGTGGAGAAGTCCCAATGGATGAAAGTTGTGATTATTAAAGATTAGAACGGATAGATTGTTATAATGAAAAAAGTTTTGGATCATGGATTTGTAGAACTCGTCGACCATATGCCCCTAGAGAATTTGGATAAGGCTATCGTTGATGGTGCTCGCGTGAGTTATCAAACAGGTACCAAGACCACTCGTGGTGATAGAGGTCTTATTAGGTACCTTGTCCGCAATTGGCATACTTCACCCCTAGAACTCGTTGTTTTCAAGTTTCGTATCAAGGCACCACTTTACATCGCTCGTCAGTGGCTCAGGCATCGAACCGCATCTGTGAATGAGATGTCCGCCAGGTATTCTATCGTTGATGAGGAATACTACGAACCGGAAGTCCTCCGTGGACAGTCGGCCGTAAATCATCAAGGATCAGAAGGTGTTGTGGAACTAGACGACGAATTGAATCGAGCTCTTTCCGAACAGTACAAGTGTGCGTTTAAATTGTATGAGCAATTGCTTGAGAAGGGTGTTTGTAGGGAACAGGCACGTGGTGTTCTTCCCCAATCTACCTATACATCCTTCGTGTGGAAGATGGATCTACACAATCTCATGCATTTCCTTCAATTGAGGATGGATCATCACGCTCAAAAGGAGATTCGCGACTATGCCACGGCTATATATGAACTCGTCCAACCCCTAGTACCCCACGCTATGGAGGCATTCATGGACTTTCGTGTAAATGCTATGCAGTTGACTGGTCCTGAAATTGAAGCTATAAACTCTGGGAAGGAAATTGAATCTCCAGGTGAAAAGAGAGAGTTTCTAGAAAAATTAAAACGGTTAAAAATTAAATGTCCTTAAAATACAACAAACACTATGTTCGCTATTACTGCATCCCCCACATGGTTCGCCAAAACTGACGACTTCAAAAAGATAGGAAAGAAAATCCAAAAACAACGAAAGACCGAGGTAGACAAAATTAAGGACAAGATTGGTGACATCGCCCGTGAAGAGCGCAAGCGTGTTCAAGAAATGTTCAAGGAACATCAAGATGTTATCAAGAAGGATGAGAAGAAAAAGAAGAAGAAGAAGAGTAACGCTAAAGAGATCGATCTTTACGAAAAGTAATCCAAATCGCAAATGCTACGAGTAATGCAGCGAACGGTGTCCCATTGAATCTTTCTGCCAATAGAGCACATACCACACTGTATTGAACTATCCGTATTTCCTGTCGTGTTTTAATCATTGACCGTTTCATCGCTGCTCTCGACCTCTCAAGGCCGAGAACAGTCGAATTTATTTTTCCAATTTTAGATGGAATTTCTGTGGTGTTCATGATGATTTCACTTATATCAAGAGACTCCAAAAACTGCTCTTGAATCATTGGTTCTAGGTATGTGAAATAATCAAAATCTGGGTCGAGTTGGAGACATATCCCTTCTATTAGGGAAAATGATTTTGCTAAATATACAAAACTTGTTGGTACAACAAATGGTTTTTCCATTGCAAGTTCGGCCGCCAGCTCATCGTTCATGATAGCACCACCGTCAAGGTTTTCTAAATATCCCAAGATTGTTTCAAAAAATACTTCAATATCACTGACATCTGAAGATGTTGGTACAATGACACCCAGTTTAATTAATATTTGAACAATACCTTTCGTATCTCGTTTTATAATACACCCGAATAAGTCTTCAAACCCCTGTTTCAATTCATCATTAAGTTCTATGAGTAGACCGAAATCGTAAAATACAAGTTTCCCATCTTTTGAAATGGCCAAATTACCCGGATGTGGATCACCATGAAACAACCCACTATCCATTGTTTGAATCACATACGAATTGACGAGAGCTTCACACACCTTTTTACGATTGATTTTCTTGTTTTTGATGTCTGTAATTTTATCAGCCTCGACATATTCCATCACAATCATATCATCGGTGCAGTATTTCTTGTACACGTAGGGGACTTTTATCCAATCGATATCTTTCAAACTTCTCTTGAACTTAATCGCATTTTCAACCTCTTGTCTATAGTCCGCTTCACCAAGAAGATACTCTATAGAATCATTAAGAACAAAATTAGAACTCGAACCTGTATCTATACCTATAGATTGAATAAAGTCTAATATTTTCTTCACATTCTCTGTATCAGATTGCATAATATTGTAAATCCCAGGTCTTTTTAATTTTACAACAACTTTTTTACCATTCTTAAGTGTAGCTTTGTGCACCTGCCCAATACTCGCTGACTTAAATGGAATCTCATCAAAATCTTTGAATATATCTCTATTTACAACATCTTTTACAAGGTTAAAATCAAATGGTGGTACATTATCTTGAAGAGATTCGAGTTCTTTTATAAACTCTGGTGGGTACAGATCTCCTCGTGTAGATGCTATTTGTCCTAATTTTACAAATGTTGGTCCAAGCTCTAGAAGTTCATTTTTCGTCCATCGACCGAGCTCTGCTTTATCATCTGTAAAACGCTCTTTCCATATATATTTGGCGGCAAACTTCCAGGTTTTTACCTTCTGATTTGGTGCCAAATGTACAGGTGGCACTTTCATATTGGCTATACATAACATATCCTGTTATATACTTAGGATTTTTTCTATAAGTTCATATTATATATGTGGTGGTTTTTCTTGATGACTTATGTTTCTTACCTCATTTTGGGACCCCATTGGGAAACTAAACTTATTCGAGGCGAAAAACTCGAGGTTGTGGATAGCATCAAAGAACTTGGAAGACGATCTATATTTATATCCTATGTGGCGCTCTTGTTCATAGCATGGTTTCTGTATAAACCCTCTATGTCTTCATTTGTGAGTGCTCTCATACTAACTGGTGCAGCTACATCCGGGTTCTATATAAAATACGGTATAGAAACCGTACCAATGCACTCTTTCTTATTACTTTTCACCATGTACCAGGGAAGGTCATACATGACTCCTCAACTTTGGGCAACTATAATACTAACTGGACTTTACACGGCAGTCCATGATAAAATATATATTTCCTAAAAGTAGAATGAAAGTTCATATTGTAGGGGCTGGACCAACAGGTATGTCTCTCGCTTGGGAAATACTCAGGTCAGGTGATCACGAAGTAACAATTTATGATAAAAAACTTTCAGCTGGTGGATCTTGGTGGGAGCCAACTGAAGAAATTAGAGATCTTCATGCACATCGCATTCTATTTGATAAAGCGTTTGTAAATACACAGTCATTGTTTTCGGAAATGGGTATCAATTGGGATGACATGTTTCAACCATCAGAGAATACATACAAAATTGACGATTATGGAACAATTGTTTCATTGTATGCGAAAGTTTTGGCACAACCCGAAAAGTATAAAAGTATATCACTCAAAGATGCAGTAGGTGACGGTAATCACCCCACCATAGAACATTGGTCACTCATCATGGATGGTGTCACATGGGATGTAATGTCGGCTTATGAATTTGTAAAGAATATAGACTATGTTTTACTATCGAAGGGTTACACACAACGAGTTTCAGGTAAAATTATGTGTGACGCGATGGAAGAAGCTGTTCTTAATGTCGGTGGTAACTTCATTTTCAACACTGAACTAAATGAGCTTGAATATGGTGATGATTCTTTCATCGCCAAGTTTTCAAATGGAACTGTCATAAATGATGGAATGTTATTTATGTGTATAGATAACAGTCCAGCTCTAAACTTTTTGGATGATAATTGGGGTCCAGATGCTGATAAGAAGGTGAGAGAAAGTACATACGGCGCTCTCAATATTCTTCTTGATTATGATGAACCAATTAAAATTAAATCTGATTTAGAATTTGCTGCAAACACTGAATGGAAACTTCAACCCGTTGTACTTTCAGATGGAAAAACAATTTCATGTGTCATATGCAACATTACCGAAGAAATTGCTAAAACAAATCCTGAAGTATTAAAGGCAGAAGTACTCAAGCAACTTGATGTACCTGAACCAGTAGATGTACGTATAGGTTGGGGTGCCACATGGAATGGGGAAGTATGGGAGACCTCACAGTCATCGGGTGTTCTCAGTCTTCACGGACAGCTACCCTTCTTTGGAAAATGTCCAAAAGTCGCTATGTGTGGTATGATGTCACCCAGAAACACACCATTTTCGAGTATAGAAGCATCTGTCGAAGTATCGAGGGCCCTAAGTCATATAGTATTTGAAACACGACAGCCACTCCAACCTCTACTACTTTCTCAAGTTATCATATTTACTATCGTGATACTTATAGTTTTAGTTTTATTGTATCGTAATATAGATCGATGAAGTTCATAGCAAAAGTCCATGAACCCATATACGACTATAACAATAAAAAGTATATCCGTCTTATAATTCCCGCAAAAGTCTCGGAAATTATAGAACGAATGCATATAAATCAATGGTATCTACTTCAAAACAAAAATATAGATAACCCCATCGATGGAAATATTCTCACAGTGAAAGTTCCTTTTCGATACAGACGAGTCATGTGTGAGGTTCAGGGAAAACCTATACAGTCTCTCATAAAAGGTGACGAAACAGATATTGAAGTGGAATTCAAAGGTCCATGGAACGTGGGGAATTACTCTGGATATTCGTGGGTACTCAAGAGTTTAAAGTTTGTCACCACTAAATAAGTAACGTTATGAGAACATTGACGAGAACTGGTTATCTCGTGGATGCTGGTCCTCTACAGGAAATTAAAAAGGAATTAACGGTAAGACCGGTTGTAAATGGAGATTATGGATTCCCTCCACCACCTTTTAAGGTTTTTAAATCAACTAAGACGGGAGTCTGCATTCCAAGATTCTATGGAACTTCTAAACTTGGGGATCCCGATGAAGATAAAAGACCAGAACCAAAACGAATCAAGAGTAAATTCGTTGGACAACTCAGGGATGCAACACACCAAAATGAAGCCTTTGCGGCTGCTATCAAAGTGGGTCACGGAGTTCTCTCGCTCCCATGTGGGTATGGAAAAACCACCGTATCCTTGGCAATAGCTTCAAAGTTGGGGTATCGCACAATGATTATAGTTCATAAACAATTTTTAGCTGATCAGTGGAGAGAACGTATTCAACAGTTTTGCCCGGGAGCGACCATAGGTGTAGTGCAACAGGATAAAAAGGAAGTTGATTGTGATTTCGTGATAGCTATGCTTCAATCATTATCTCTCAAGGAGTATAGTTTTTCAGATTTTGAGAATATTGGAACTGTAATTGTAGATGAGGCTCACCACATATGTGCAAAAGTTTTCAGTCAAAGTCTATTCAAACTTTGTCCTCGACATATATTTGGACTTTCAGCTACACCCGAGAGAAAGGATGGACTCACCAAGGTTCTACATTGGTTCATGGGACCCACATTTTTTGCAGTGGAGAGGAAAAATCAAGAACAAGTTCAGGTGTTCCCAATAACATTCGATTCAGCAAATTACAGGAATCCACCCCCTTCTATGCGAAATGGGAAAATATCTATGCCCAACATGATCACAGAAGTGGTAGAAGATCGCCGTAGAAATAAGATGCTCGTTGAATTGGTAAAAAAAGCTTCAGCTGGTACCAGACAACTTTTAGTTTTGAGTGATCGTCGTCAGCACTGCGAACTTCTTCACCAATGTTTTCCAAAAACTTCAGGATTGTATATGGGAGGTATGAAAGAAGCACAACTTCAAGAGTCTTCAAAAAAGAAGATTATTTTTGCAACCTTCAGTCAAGCCCACGAAGGTTTGGATATCCCAACCCTCGATACAGTTATTCTCGCGTCACCCAAATCTGACATTACACAGAGTATAGGGCGTATTATGAGAGAAACAAAAGGTAAGAAGAATGATCCACATATATATGACGTCCATGATCCTTGGTCGATATTTACAGCCATGTATTACAAACGTATGAAAGTGTATAGACAAGGTGGGTTTAAGATTAATGGTAAAAACGTCGAAGAGAAACCCAGTTTTCCTCAGGGAAAGTGTCTATTTTTATAATCTGATTAATTATTAAATGTCCGGTGCATTAATACAATTGGTCTCCAAGGGGGTTCAAGATGTTTATCTGACTAGTGATGAAGGGCATTCGTTTTTTCGTATGAAGTTCATGCGACATACAAATTTTTCACAAGCTCCAAAGTTTATGAAAACTATTGATACGAAAGATACGACCATTACTATTCCCGTTTTAGGTGATATTATTAACGCTGTATGGTTTGAGGGATCCTCCAAGACTATGGACCTATTTTACAAATCCACAATAGACCTGTATGTAGGGGGTCAAAAAGTGGATTCGCAACACTACGACTATTATGCAGACATATGGTCTAATTACTTACCCGATACGTACAGTAAATCCAGGGAACTTAATAATAAGACGTCGTCGGCGAATCCTTCGTTTTTACCTCTCCAGTTCTTCTTTTGTAACCATAAAGCCTTCTTACCCCTGGTAGCCTTACAAAATCATCAAGTTGAGATAAAGATTAACTTTGATGAACCTACTGTTGCTACTATAACAAATCCGGAAGATAGGCGTATAGATGTGTATGGTAATTACATATTTTTAGATACAACTGAACGTGAAAGTCTTGTCAAACGTCCCATGGATTTAGTCATTACACAAACGCAGCGTATAGAATTTCCACTCAACACCGCAGATGGCTACAATGTATGTGATTTAAGTCAATTCAATCATCCCGTTAAATCTATATTTTTTGGATTTGATGCTTCGAGTGCCGATCATTTAAATGACTATTTCACATTTTCCACAGTCGATTTACATCTCAATGGCACAGCCTTATTTGAAAACTTGAAACCACTTCATCTCCACACCGTTCAAAATTACTATAAATCTATGTACGGTATTTCAGAGTTTGATTCGTTACGAAACATACTTTTCTATACAAGGTATTTCGCGTATCACTTCTGTATGAATGCATCTGAATACAACCCTTCGGGAACGTGCAATTTCAGTAGGTTGGACAACTCTAAACTTATAATACGAGGTGCTAAGAAGGGTTCTTTAAGGCCAGCTGATCAATCTTTATATGTATATGCACTCAATTATAATATTCTCAAAATCAAGGATGGCCTAGGTGGAATTCTTTTTGGTAACTAATTTACTATGAGGGAAATAGTCCCCACAGTAGATGAGCATATTTACGCCCTGATGGCATCATTAACGGCAAGTAAAACTACACCGGCAATGAAACCCATGATGACGTAATTCAATTCAGTTTCTTCACGACCGACGATGACTTCTTCAGTCTTTGATTCGATGACAACCTTCTGTTGCCGTCGAACAGGAGGATCTAAATCCTCTAGCGGACAGTACGCTATCATTTATATATTAATTAGAGATTAATTTCAGTCTTCTTCTTTCGCCTGGTACGCTTTGATTTAGAGGAATCAACATTCACTTCCCTGAGCTCACCACCAGTGGAGTCACCCGAAATTGATACAATGTCGGAGACGTCATCATCTGTGATACTCTCTTGTACCATGTTGGTGTTCATAGGGGGTGGGGGAGGCATCATAATACCACCCATGAGACTGGAAATATCAACACCGGGGCCCTTCATCTCATATTGTCCTGTACCACCTACAGGCGCATCAGTTGGTGGCCCATCGGGGGCTCGGGTTGTATTTTGAACCGCCGCCATCATATTCTTGATGAGGTCGGGGTTCTGCTTCATAACATCGTTCATATTGGGCATCACCGATTTGAACATAGAATTGGTTAAATGGAACATCATAGCGGATCCACCGAGCATCATGATAAGCTTAACCTCTGGAGCAACACTGACCTTTGAGCGATACTTCACATACAGCTCTTCGAAGACTCCATCGTAGTCGTCGGCATTCTCCATCACACTTTCAGACCAACCTTCAAGTTGAATCTCAAAAGGGTTGTACCTCTTGTTAAGAAATTCCAGACCGGTCACACAAGCAATAAGCATACGCCTCGAAAAACGAATAGATTGCTCAACATCTATACTGTACGTAATACGCTTTACCTCTGACCTAAGTTCATCTATATTGGAATAAGCGTTCAGTCTCTTATTGACAGTAAAACCTTTCTTTTCCAGTCGGCCGAGTTTGTTAATGAGATCGGCCTTCTCTTCATCGATTGAGGTGTATCCCTTAGAGGGTTGCTCCTCCTCTTGCATCATAGACGGACCCGGACCCGAGTCATCATAAAAGTCTTCACCGTAATCTATCTCCTCATTTGGATCATTCATCTGAGGAGCAGTCTGCTTATTGGGATTTACAAAAGCATCCATAGCCTCCTGATGTTGTTGTGGGGGAGGCTGCCTCATATGATGAGTTGGTCGAGGAACGGGCTTTGGACGAGGTACAGAGATTTCAATCTCGTCCATGAGAGCCTGCTCATCGGCATCAAGTTTCATCACACCAGTGTTTCCGCGATCGAGTACGATTTCCTCGTCCATCTACTCTCTAATTGGAAACTAAAAAAATATCTTTAACGCGCTTTATAAAAAATATATGTACATAGTAAATGTTCAACCTTAATAAGGCGAACCGAAACGCCCTCACTTCCATATCTGTGCTCCTGGCCATTATTTTTGTCCTCATGGCGACTCGTGGTGAGTCGTACCAGCCCAGGCCAATCAAAATTAACCCTGTTCGTGAGGGTTCCATCCATGATCTTGAGAACAAGGTTGAGTGCACCCCTGGACGCAAAGAGGGTAGCGCTTATACCAAGTCTCTCACCCCCGGTGGTCTCTGTGGCGCCCAACAACTCGTTGCTGATCTCGCGGGTTATGAAATTTCGGAGGGAATTGGTGGATCTTTAATCTAAGTTACTTATAAATGGCTCTCATCACTTCTCCGACTGAGACTATTCCTGATCTTAACTACGAATATCACACTGTGACAATCGATTCTATTGGACAAAGTAGTGCAAATACATTTACATGCTATTTGCAACAGCCGCTTAAAAATATTGTTCAGGCCAGGCTTCTCGCTGCTCGTATAAGTACGACTGCTGCGACAGAACACTGCTATGTCTCCATAAAAGAACTCGATTCCATATTTTCCGATCGAGCCTCTAATGAGTATGAAGGTCAAGCCTCTATGAGTATGATTCGCGGATCTTTCGCGAGTATTCTCTCTGATGGTGCGACAACTGTCTCATTTAAGGATAACTACCAGATCGCTACACAGTACATTGATCCTATTCGTCGTTTAGATCGTCTCACTGTGACCATCCGAAATCAAGATGGTTCCACTATTCCCGCCGGTTCTGGTGACAATTTTTTAGTTCTTCGTTTCGTGTGTAGAAAACCTAATATGTAATTTTCTTAACTTAAAGTAGTATACCATGTCTGCTGGTATTGTTCAATTGATCGCTATTGGTTCCCAGGATGAATATATCGTGGGTGACCCTGAAATCTCGTTCTTTAGTTCAACCTTCAAGCGACATGCTAATTTTTCACAATCCGTTGAAAAACAGACAATCCACGGAGCGGTGAAAAACAATTCAATGTCCAGCGTTCAATTTGAACGATCTGGTGATCTTCTCAGTTACGTCTATTTTACACTAGATGATACCACAAAAGCCCTTGATGTGCAGCGGTGGGATACTATCATTGATAAAGTAGAGTTATACATTGGTGGGTCTCTCATAGACACCCAAGATAGTATCTTTACCGAAAAGATTGCCATAGATACATTTGCACAAAATGTCTCACGTTCTGCGAATGGTACTCACCCAGGTGTGAGTGCGAGGTCCTATTTTTACCCTTTACGCTTCTTCTTTTGTGAAGGGCCACAATGCGCTTTACCATTGGTTGCTTTAAACTATCACAATGTTGAAATACGTATTCATTGGGCTACCGCAGCTTCTAATTATAATATAGAGTGCCACGCGAACTATTATTATTTAGACAATGAAGAACGGGGTCAAATCGCTTCACGAACTCACGACCTTCTCATAACACAAGTACAAAAAACCATTGCATCGGGTACAAATGTTCAAGATTTATTCTTTAATCACCCAGTTAAATACTTGGCATCCTCTGACACTACAACTAATGGAGCCCTAACCTCACCAAGTAATAAAGTTAAACTCAATATTAATGGTTTTGATGTAAGTAACTTTAAGTGGGGTAAGCCACATTTCATAGATGTCATGAGTTACTATCATACAAATTTTGTAACTTCTCCCGATTTTTTCTTGTACTGTTTCTGTCTATCTACAAGTTCGTTACAACCGACTGGTACACTTAACTTCAGTCGTCTTACTTCAGCTAAGCTCATGAGTGAGTCACAACCTATAAATGACCCAATATACGCAGTGAACTACAATATCCTCCGTGTCCAGAATGGAATGGCCGCTTGTCTTTACGCAAATTAAAATGACATTCTATATTAAATGGTCAAGAACTTACCGACCGTGGAACGTTCCACGAAAATTAGGTTCGGTAAAAACTGTACCGATGACCAGGCGGAAAACACGATCGTGTTCAACGCGAGTGATGAAGTCATTGACGCATCCAAAACCGGTTCGGTATATATATCCCCATTGAATACACTCGCAGATATCAATGATAGAAGTGTTACTATGCTTACGTATAACACGACGACTAAAGAAATTTCAGACTCCGGTGTCGTCGCCGCAGATGTAATCATATTCGATTTAGATGATGCGGCAAAAAATGGTAACGTGACAACGACAACCTTGTCATTTAATAATACAGTGACTGCTTTCACAACCTCATCAAACGTGGGTATTTCAAATGGAGCACCTATACATACACTCGATGTAGGTACAAAGTTTTACGTTGATGAAAATGACTCAAATGTTCTCACAGTTATGGGTGATGCACATATAGATGGAAATTTACATGTGATGGGAACAATTACAAATATTAATACCGAAAATACAACCATCAAAGATGCCATATTGGAGATTGGTAAAGACAATGTTTCGTCGGATACCGGTATCATCATGGGTCACGATGGTTCAAATGTCGCCATCGGATATAGGGAGAGTGTAGATGAATTCGTATTGGGATATACCGATAGTAGTGCCTCCGGTGCCTATATCGTCCCAAAAACATCAGAATCTCTAGATGTCCATGTGTATGGTCGAGTATTAACTGAGTCAAATGTCGGTATATTGAATACATCACCCACACATACACTCGATGTGGGTTCGAATCTATATGTAGATGAGTTTGGATCAAATGTACTCTTCGTATCTGGTAACACATACATAGACAGTAACTTATCCGTTAATAAAATAATCACAGCTGAATCCGATTTATCAGTTGTTGAGAATGCCTATGTATCCAACAATTTAACGGTCACCGGTGATGTGTTTGCCAATTCGAATTTGAGAGTGTCCGAAGATGCAACTATTGTAGGTAATGTGAGTGCTCAAACCGCCACATTCGAAGAGGTGATTATCACGGATACGGTAGATGCAACCTCTAATTCTACGGGTGCTCTCAGGGTTGCTGGTGGTATAAGTACTCAATCAAATCTGTTTGTAGATGGAGGTAACATTATAGTAAGAGATACATCAGATTTTGATAATCAATATACATCACATGGTCCCACCATTACTTTAGATAGAGACCGAAACGACGCCGATCACCTCGATCATCTTGGACAAATTTTATTCACCGGTAGGAATATCGCCGGTGAGAAAATTGATTTTGCTAGAATAGCGGGTGCAACAAATATGATAACTGATGGTGATGAAAAAGGTGCCATCGAATTCTCTGTCATAAAAGATGGAACACCAATGGGGGCATTGCCTTTAATGAGACTGTCACAGAATGAATTGGGTTTATTAAATGATACACGTCTCCGTTCGAATGGATATGTTGCAATAGAGAATAACCTAGCTACTACAGACATATATCCAGAAGTTGGTGCACTTATGGTTGCTGGTGGTATAGCTGGTGCGTCAAACCTGAATGTTGGTGGTCTCGCGAAAATTTGGGACGCGACCGATTCCTCTTCAACATCTACAGGTTCTCTTAGGGTTGCTGGTGGTGTAGGTATTTCCAAAAAATTGTATGCACAAAGTGCAAACTTTGGAACCGTTGATAACCTCGATGTCACAGATACGACCGATTCTACATCTGTATCAACTGGTGCAGTAAAAATTGCTGGTGGTTTGGGTGTGACAAATAATGTACATGCGGCTCGCTTCATCGGTGATGGTTCCTTCCTCTCCAATATCGCTTCCAACTTGGAACAAATTGTATATAATGGTAATGTCACCTCAGGCACAGTGCTGTTTGAAAATCCAGATACAGGCCTCGTGGCCACAGGTAACATTCAGGCATCTCGTTTCATTGGTGATGGCTCCTTCCTCTCCAATCTTGCCTCTAATCTCGAAGAAATTATCACAAATGGTAACGTCACCTCAGGTACAGTGCTATTTGAAAACCCAGATACAGGCCTCGTGGCCACGGGTAACATTCAGGCATCTCGTTTCATTGGTGATGGCTCATTCCTCTCCAATCTTGCCTCTAATCTTGAAGAAATTATCACAAATGGTAACGCCACCTCGGGTACAGTGCTATTTGAAAATGCGACGACAGGTATCGTGACTACATCTAACATTAAAGTTGGTGGTGATATTTCCATAGATGGACTTACAGAAAATAAAATTCCTATCGTTGGAGCTGGGAATTTTCTAGAAGATTCACTCATTGGTCGTGCAAATGGTACTATAGTTATTTCATCTGACCTAGAAGTTCTCGGAAATATTGTGACAGTCGGAAATTCATACACGGTAGAATCCAATAGTTTAGTCATCAATGATCGTGTTATCGGTATCGCAAACAATAATGTTTCACATGAACTTGATATTGGTATAATTATGCAACACCCCGGTAAGAATGTAGCACTTATACATCACGGTGAAGCTCAAGGTGATAACGATCCCCATGATCACACATTTACAATTGGTTACACACAAAACACTGTAACCGATAACCACATTTTCGATGACTCAAATATAATCACCGTAGAAATTTTGGGTAACTTACTTGTTCAAAATAATCTAACAGTTTCAGAAACAATTCAAGCTGATCGTTTCATCGGTGATGGCTCTTTCCTTTCAAACTTGGCCTCCAACTTGGAAGAAGTCGTTACAAATGGAAATGTCACTTCGAATACACTTTTACTCGAAAATACTGATGTAGGTCTCGTGGCCACTGGTAATGTGGTAGCAGCTCGCTTCATCGGTGATGGCTCTTTCCTTTCAAACTTGGCCTCCAACTTGGAAGAAGTCGTTACAAATGGAAATGTCACTTCGAATACACTTTTACTCGAAAATACTGATGTAGGTCTCGTGGCCACTGGTAATGTGGTAGCAGCTCGCTTCATCGGTGATGGCTCTTTCCTTTCAAACTTGGCCTCCAACTTGGAAGAGGTTGTTACAAATGGAAATGTGACAACTTTAACTCCTCAATTTACCAATGTAACCACCGGTTTTGTCACTACCTCTAATGTGGGTATCGCAAACACATCACCAATAAATACACTCGATGTTGGTTCTAACCTTTCTGTTCAAGAATTGGGTTCCAATGTATTGACCGTTCGTGGTAACGTGCATGCAAATAAAATGACATTAGGTACAATTACTGTAGTACCCTCATATGGTCTTCAGCACGTAACTACAGAAAGTAATACCACCGCGGATACAGTTAATTTTATAAATGAAGACACCGGATTTGTTGTATCTTCCAACGCCACAATCGCGGGTACGTTGAATTTAGGTAATGTCGCAATCGTAGGTTCTTACGGTCTCGATCATGTCACCGATGTAAATGATTCAACGACTGACACCATCACATCTACACACCCAACCACAGGTTTTGTATCGGACGCGAATGTTGCTGTTGGAAGGGATGTTACCGTAGCAGGAAATGTCTCTGTGGGGAATAAATTAACTGTCGAGGGTTTCAGAATTACTGGTACAGCTATACGAAATCTACAGCAAGTTACCGATTTCGGTAATACAACCTCAAACACCATCGAAATTCTAAACAATACAGAATCTACAGATTTTGAAACTGGAGCGCTCACAATTGGTAACACATTGGGTGCGACGAGGGGTGGTCTAGGTGTAGCTGGTAATGTACATGTGGGAAAGCAATTATATGTTGATAATGGCCTCGTTACAAACATGGGTGGTGTCACTAAAAAGACATACAGTTTCTCTAACGTCATGCCATCGGGAGCAGCTCCAACGACAAACGTTGTATTCACCTCAAATGTCTTCTATGCAAAAATTACAGCCACTCTCGTTGATAAAGATGAACATGTGAGTACAATGTTACTCGACGTCAATGGTGGGACGAACGCAGGAACATTTGTATCGGGAACGAGTAATATAATTACAGTAGGAAGTTTAAGTATATTTGGTACAACTGATAGCACTGTACCATGGAGTAGTACTGTCACCACATATTCAAATGTGGTCTCCATTATTCCATCAGGTAACATGACAGTTAATGGTAATTGTCACATTTTTGTAGAATATATGTCACCAACATCAACAGGTGGAGTTGTCTCGATTGATCATGATGAAACATCACTTGTGACCTTTGGGTACTAAAAAAGTATATGTATATAATAATAGATGGCTGCGACAAACGTTCAACGCTTTTCAGGAGATGTCATACTCAGTGGTAACATGAATCTCCAAAAAGTCTCTAATACGGCTACAATTAAATTAGATTCCAACGTGGTCGTGGAGTTTCCCCGATCCAAGAAACTTATTAAGTATCCGAGGGTGGCTTTGACCGCTGCGTCACAAGGTGGGTATGTAACAAGTTCAAGTACCACAGCTGGTACATATTATACATGGAAAGCATTTGATACCAACTTATCCGATGATAGTAGTGTATGGACAACAGTTGACAATATTTATGATAGTAATGATAATTATGCATACGATTCCGATAAAAGTTTAGGCGAGGTTACAGGTGAATGGCTTAAAATTGAATTACCTAATAAAATCAAACCATCTTATGTAAGGATTTATCCGAGAACATACTCACCCCCGATTGGCAATAACCAGTCACCAGAAGATTTTAAAATTCTTGCGAGTATTGACGACACAAATTGGGTTGAACTTACAAGTGTAGTCGGGTGGGTAACGAGTGCTACTTGGGGTAAATGGGACATTCCTTCAGAAACACCATATAAATATTTTGCTATTGTGTGTACTCGAACAATCGGTTCCGCTACTTTTGGTATAGCAGAACTCGAATACTACGGCACCCCCGAATATGACCCCGAAGCTCACGGAACTGATGTGACCGTAAAGTCATACCCCAACGTTCCCAACACGGATTGGTTGGAGAGGTACTATGATGCTAAGAACTATTCATCTGGATCTACTATCTTAGACGAAGTGACGGCAACGCATAGGGACGCGACGATTAATGGATCTGTTCCACTCGACACGACAGGTGAAATAAAATCGTGGAGTTTCAATGGAAATGCTTCTAATTTTATATCGGGTGACGACAACGTTGATGGTATTCCTCCGGGCGGTGATTGGGTACATTCTATGAGTATATGGTTTAAGACAACCGATATGTCAATTGCTCAAAATATTGCAATGATTCTTCCGTCTGCGAATGTAGATGGTAGTACTCCCGCAACCGGGTCAGCTAGTGCATTCTACTTGAGAGATAAAAATACTGGGACAGGTCCTAGTCAATTACAGATTGTACACTGGTCTCAAGATGTAAGAATAAACTACATATTTAATGAAAATGAGTGGTACCACCTCACTTATGCGTATTCTGGTGGTGGGGTGTCATCTGCATCACAACATACATACATAAACGGTGTACACGTACCTTTATTAGAAGATACACGATCCAGCTCGACAATCGGTGATCCACTCAATATCAGTAGTGTTTCGAGAGTGGTACTGGGAAAGCGATATTTAACTGGTAACGATAAGCCCTTCACCGGCTCCATCGCCAACTTCCGCCTCTTCAACCGGACCCTGAGCTCCGACGAGATCTACCAACTCTACGCCCACCAGAAGGAGTATTTCGGGCATGGGGACCTGTCCATGACCCTCAAGGCGGGGCGGTTGGGGATCGGGACCTCGGAGCCTCGGGCGGCTTTGGATGTTAGGGGGGATATCATGGGTGGATGTCCGGTGTATTTTAGTGTGCAATGTTCAACAAATGCGGGCCCGGGTATCATTCCCTGGGATGATGTACTTATTTCTAGAGGTGGTGGTTTCAACAGTGGAAATGGTATTTTCACAGTTCCTTTGAGTGGCGTTTATAGTTTTTCTTATACTTTACGAGAGAGAAATTCTGACGCAAACTTAAGTACAAATTTACAGATTAACGGTGTGGACGACTATACGGCACGTACATACCATCGTAGTAATTATAGTCAGTCAAGTGTTACATTTATTAGGCGTATGGCACAAGGTGATACAATTTCGATATTTTTAGTTGGTGGTGACATGCAAGGTGGGATTTATAATCAGTTTACCGGTCAATATATATCTTCTGTATAAGTATGGATCGTCACATAAAAGAAACACTCGTTCGAGAAACGTTAAGACTTTTATGTCCAGACCTAACCAGAAATTTCACCTGGCTCGACACTTATGAGTCCATAAAGTTCCCCGAAGGATACGAAAAACCCCCAAAGGAAGAGTTCGAGGCCAAGCTCCAAGAACTCATCGATGCCCAACCCCTCAAGGAACTCCGCACCAAGCGGAACACCCTCCTCGCTCAAACAGATTATGTCGCCACCATCGACTACCCCCACGCCACCCCCGAAAAGAAACAAGAGTGGTTGGATTACCGCCAAGCTCTTCGTGACCTTCCTTCCAACACAGAAGATCCAGCTAACCCCATTTGGCCCGTCCCTCCCGAGTAACGCAGTTACTCGTTCCTTTTCCAATCGACGCAGTCGATTGTCCCTTTCCCTACAAACCCATACCAAAGGTTTCTAAGGTCTGCCGTCCCAATCAACAAAGTTGATTGTCTCATTTCTTTTTTCGCCTTCTATAGTAACTATGCCCATCCAGTCGGTACCAGATGGTGTTTTAGATGTTGAAAATGCCACTTTACGTGCGAGTGGTATGGTGGCGACTAAGGATATGGTCATCGGTAAGACTGCCAAGAAGACCTCGGACGTCCCAACACTTGAAGTATTTTCTGAGGGTGCTGCTACTATCGAACTTCAATCGAATCTCGCCAGAAGCACTAACACGAGTAATGCATTTGCGAGGATCAAAGCAGATTCTCAGGCGCTGACCTTTGAGTCGGGGTCGGGTCTCGCTCACGACTCAAAGGGTGATATTGTTTTTTCGAGTGTCGGTGATGCTACAAAACACATGGTTATTAAGGGAAGTACAGGGAAAATTGGAATTGGGGTGGAAAATCCCAGTTCAGCCCTAGATATCGCTGGAGATATCAATCTAATCGGTCAAAATGCTAAAATTAAAATGAATTCGGATGTTCTCGTGGAACACGCGGGACCCCATGGAAGGGAGCCAAAGGCGGTGCCTCTCAAGAAGTATCCCGAGATTGCTTTTGAGAGTGGGAAGTTTGACTCTAATGACTCTACGAATACCTACGTTCAAGCAGGGTATACGGTGAGTGCGAGTAGCTATGCCGCTGATCAAGAACCCTATAGGGCGTTTGATTATAGTGGAGCTGGTGGTGGGTCGGTAACT
>ERZ887851.678-NODE-678-length-32808-cov-12.697310_pt1 | contig 32808 bp, 32 predicted proteins | sample MGYA00521100_ERZ887851 | MGnify/ENA primary metagenome ERZ887851 (study PRJEB32303, sample SAMEA104408602) | aquatic metagenome | biome: Brackish water; feature: Pelagic; material: water | place: Baltic Sea | collected 2014-06-06T16:11:00 | depth 11,444 m ... | reverse complement strand
AAGAAGCTCCTGCATCGGAAGAAGCTCCAAAAGCTGAAGTAAAAGAAGAAGCTCCAAAAGCTGAAGTAAAAGAAGAAGCTCCTAAATCTGAAGCTAAAGAAGAGACTTCAGAAGAAAAAGAAGCATAGTACAAACATTTCAAAAAGATATATCCATGGCAATTACAGCTGCAGATGTAAATAAATTGAGAAAAATGACAGGAGCAGGCATGATGGACTGCAAAAAAGCTCTTGTTGAAACTGACGGTGATTTCGAAGCAGCGGTTGACGTTCTTCGTAAAAAAGGTCAGAAAGTTGCTGCAAAGCGTGGTGAAAACGAAACTAAAGAAGGATTGATCTTTGCTCAAGAAGGTGAAGATGGAAAATCTGGAATCGTTTTGGCGCTTAGCTGTGAAACTGATTTCGTTGCTAAAAATGCTGATTTCGTTGCATTCGTTCAATCTATCGTTGACGTTGCTATGAAAAATATGCCAGCTACGAAAGAAGAATTACTTGCACTTAACTACGATGACAAATTAACTGTTGAGGAGAAAATTACTGAGCAAGTTGGTGTTATCGGTGAAAAATTGGTGATCTCTGGTTACGAAGTAATCAACGCGGATCAAGTTGTTGGGTACAACCACCCAGGAAACCAATTGGCAGCAATAGTTGGATTGAACAAGAATTCTGAAACTGCTTCAGATGCAGGGAAACAAGTTGCAATGCAAGTTGCGGCAATGAACCCAATCGCATTGAACAAAGATCAAGTTGATGAGGAAACGATTCAACGTGAACTTGAAATCGGTAAAGATCTTGCAATTCAAGAAGGTAAACCAGCTGAGATGGCAGAAAAAATTGCGCAAGGACGTTTGGGTAAATTCTTCAAAGAAAACACTTTGTTGAGCCAGCCTTTCGTTCGTGACAACAAGGTCACTGTTGAGCAATTCTTGAACTCTTCTGAGTCAGGTTTGACCGTAACTGATTTTAAACGTCTTTCTTTGTCTTAAGAATACGATTTATTTCATATTTAAAGGCTGTCTTCGGATGGCCTTTTTCGTTTTAATAGATACGGTATTTGCAAGTTTAATGGATTTCAATGCAATACTGCGTATATTTATCGTTCTAAAATGCAATCATGAAATCACTTTTTTTTGCAAGTCTACTTCTGCTAATTGGAAGCTGTGCGCCATCTCGATTCGTGGAACCTTTAAATAAAGGAACTTGGGCCGTGGGAGGTAACTTCGGTGGGCCTGTTATCGATTTTGCCGGAGCACCGATTCCAGTTCCATTAACTGCCGTTGAAGTTGGCTATGGCTTGGACAGCAACCTAACCGTTCATGGAGGGTTGCATACAACTTCTTTGCTTTTTGGTGTAGGGCAAATTGATTTTGGTGCGACATACAAGTTTTTAGAGCAAAAAAAGTACTTCCCGAATTTGAGTGCATCGCTTGGGGGAAATGTTGCGTATTCTCCTAGTGAGAAAGCCGTAGAGTTTTGGCCAACACTCGATGTCAATGCCTATTGGAACTACGGCAAACGCGATAGCTATTTCTACGTAGGTGTCAATAATTATTTCGTACTACAATCGCGAATGGCTTTTGATCAACCTCAAAATCAGCGTATGATCTTTAACCCTCAAATGGGGCATGTTTTCAAACCCAAAAGTGGCGGATACCAATTCTTCACAGAGTTGAAGTTCATTGCGCCATATCTCGATAGTGATAAAGCATTTGTTCCCTACAAAAGTATCTTCGGGACCAATGGCGCCACTGGGTTTTATCTTGGGTTTAGAAAATTGTTAGGATCAAAAAAATAAGAGTATGAAAAAGTTTATTTATTTAAGTTGCGCAGTTCTTGTCTTATTTTCCTGTAAAAAACTAGTTCTAGATGGGTTGGCATTTCCTTCCGAAGAACTAGAGGTGTATGAATTCGAAAATTACGATTTTTCAAATGGCGGCATTGGATTGCCTGATAGCATGTTCGCCGATCCTACAAATTATACCGAAGTAACGATGACGTCCTTTGATGCGGTGAATGAGACAAGTTATCAAATTCATGGAGTTTTCATAGGTGATATGAGTTCCATTGCTTCGGACACGGTGATTCTTTACCTGCATGGACAGTCGCTGCACATGGATGCTTATTTTGATCGTGCGTCGCTTTTAGCAAACCTTGGAGGAAAGTATAATTACAGTGTTTTTATGATAGATTATCGTGGCTATGGACGATCTGAAGGAGCTTCAACAGAGCAAGGCTTGTATGAGGATGGGAACGCTGCCATCGATTGGCTGATCGGTCAAGGAGCGGATCAAAATAAAACGTTTTGTTATGGATTTAGTCTTGGTGCTATTCCGACTATTGATAGAGCGGCGTATCGTGATGATTTTAAATTTCGAAAGATCATTCTTGAATCTCCATTGGCCTCTGTGGAGAATTTGGTGCACAATTCAACATTGCTTGGAATGAGTCCTGGGTTTGTAACTACATTGGACTTTCCAAATGCTGAAAAAATTAAAGACGTTTCCTCGCCGTTACTATGGATTCACGGAGTAGAGGATGATTATATTTCAATTGACAACGGAGAATTAATTTACGGGAATCATCCGGGTGGAGACAATGTCGCTCTTCGTGTTCCAGTAGCGAATCATGGAGATATTCCACAAATTATTGGATTTGAAGTGTACTTGGAAGAGGTGCTCAACTTTATAAGAAACTAATCGCCTTTCTTTAATTTGTTGAAATTGAGTTCCAAGGATGATATTCTTGGGCTGTAGAATTATAAGCGACTCGTATTCAGTATGTTTTATTTTGCGGGCAAAACCGTTTTATTCATACATTCTATTTCGTTATATTTGCTCGGTTTCTAAACTCTAAAAATGAAGTACAAACGTATCCTCCTGAAGCTTAGTGGAGAATCACTAATGGGTGATCAATCTTTCGGAATAGATAACAAGCGTTTGGCAAGTTATGCCGAACAAATCAAAGATATTTATTCGCAAGGAGTGGAAGTGGCTATAGTGATTGGCGGAGGAAATATTTTTAGAGGTGTTCAAGCCGAACAGGGTGGAATGGATCGCACACATGGGGATTATATGGGAATGCTTGCAACAATGATCAATTCAATGGCATTGCAAGCAGCTCTCGAATCCGTTGGAGTTCAAACGAGACTTCAGTCGGCAATTGAAATGAAGGCCATATCAGAACCGTTTATCCGAAGAAAAGCTGTCCGCCACCTAGAAAAAGGTCGTGTGGTTATTTTCGGTGCAGGAACTGGAAATCCATTTTTTACTACAGACTCAGCGGCTTCTCTCAGAGCAATTGAAATCAATGCAGAAGTTATTTTGAAAGGGACACGAGTGGATGGGATTTATTCCTCTGACCCAGAGAAGGATCCAAATGCAACGAAATATGATACGATAAGCTTTGATGATGCTTACGGACGAGGTTTGAAGGTAATGGACATGACTGCTTTCACGCTTTGTAAAGAAAATAACCTACCGATTATTGTTTTTGACATGGATACTGCCGGAAACTTGACAAAAGTTCTTGAAGGAGAACAAGTTGGAACAATAGTTAGAAACTAATAAACACGAAAAAATGGTTGAAGATTTAAAAATGATTTACGACGAATTGAAGTCTTCTAATGACAAGTCAATTGAGCATTACGAGGTTTCTTTGCGTAAAATTAGAGCTGGAAAAGCAACGCCAGCAATGTTGCAAGGTGTAATGGTAGATTATTACGGGTCTCCGACACCGCTTCAACAGGTAGCTAACGTAAACACGATGGATGCGAGAACGATTACAGTTCAGCCCTGGGAGAAATCAATGCTAGATGAAATCATGAAAGCCATTATCAATGCCAATTTGGGGTTTGCACCTCAAAGTAATGGAGAATCACTAATCATCAATGTTCCGGCATTAACGGAGGAACGTCGTAAGGACCTAGCGAAAAAAGCGAAAGCAGAATCGGAAAATGCAAAAGTAGCCACAAGAAACAACCGCAAGGATGCTTTGGATATGGTGAAGTCGCTGAAGGATGATGGTTTGTCTGAAGACATGCAGAAAGATGCAGAGAACGAAATTCAGAATATCACGAATTCCTATGCTACAAAAATTGATGAAATGTACGTTGAGAAGGAAAAGGATATCTTGACCATCTGATCAAAATAATAACTGATAAGTCCCAATTTCTTCTGAAGTTGGGATTTTTTTTGTTATTTCACAAGGATTTCAATGCGGCGATTCGCTTGTTCTTGATGCGATCGAATTGGGTCTTCGTAAATAGGTCGCGTATTGCCATAGCCTACGGCAGTCAATCGTTTACGATCGATTCCATTATCGGTTAAGTATTTCATAACACGCTTCGCTCTTGCTTCCGAAACTTTTTGCGCTGCGTAAGAATTATCACCCATCGCAAAAACGTGTCCTTGAATTTCTATTTCTAACTCAGAGTTTAATGCTAAAAAGTCTTTGAGTCTTCTTAGTTTAGGTTCTGAACTTTTTAAAATCTCACTTGTTCCAGGTACGAACTGAATTTCTTCAATATGTAAATTTTTACCAGAAGATACAGGATCTAAAATGATGTAGACTTCCTGGTCTTCGTTCGCGGAAATTTCATAGATGCTATCATGGAAAAAGTAGCCTTCCAAATCGCAACTAATAGTCAAATCAGAATTACCAGAAATGCTAAAATGAAAATCAGAGCCAGTATACATTCCTTGAAGGTCTCTATGGCCTTCAATAACAAGCCCTGCAATTAATGGTAGTCCAGATTCGCAATCACGAACTGAAAACGTTAAAGTGGGGGCAAAGTCATCATCGCGTCTGTCGACAATGCGTTCTTCTGCCGGAGCGTATTGATCTTCATCAAACGTCCAGTTTAGAGCAAGCTTTTTTTCTTCTTTCGCATCAGTCGAAAATAGCACATAAATTTTTTGATCTTGATCCAAATGAAGCGAGTACAAGTGAGCTGAATCCACATCCGTTCGCAGTCCAACGGATTTATTTTGCTTTGAAAGCATCACACGTTTCATTTCAGCTATTCCAGATTTGATTTCGCCGCAAATATCGTCCCCTTGTTGCTGAAAAATAACCATCTGAAGATATCCAGACCCAACACCTGCCTCAATTTCTAGCGTACCACTTTTCGGAGCAATGTAGGAACACCAAAGTGTGTTTTTTGAATTAATGCTTTCGAGTGATGGATAAGATAAATGGACTTGATCGCTACCGCCGTTAAAGTCCATAGAGAACTGACCAGTCTCAAAGATGTTAACCGCACCGTCGCAACTGTTCATGTTTACACCATCTTTCCCAACATCGTGCTGTGAAAATAGCGGCATGGACAGAAGCACTGAAATAAGGAGAAAAATTGCTCTTGTCATAGTTATTCTTGCTAATATACTTAAAGATTTAGTTATCTGATAGTCACATCGTTTGATTATTTTTGTTGAATGGAGAGTTTTTATACAAGAATTGGACCTGAAAGATTAAAGGTAATCGTAGACAGGTTCTATGATCTTGTTTTTTCTAACGAAAAAATAAGTCATTTATTTCAAACAGATAAATCACTCATTCGCGACAAGCAGTATCAATTTTTAACGCAATTTTTAGGTGGTCCTCAGTTGTATTCCAACAGTTACGGTCATCCGCGTATGCGCATGCGCCATTCACCACATGCCATTACTGAGGATGCGGCAAGAGAATGGCTAAAACGTATGCGGCAAGCAATATTTGAAACGATCCAAGACGAAGCATTAGCACAAGGATTATACGACTGCTTTCCAAAAGTCGCAGCCCACATGGTAAACCGTTAATTACATTTGAATACCAAGCGTGCCTATGGAAGAAACTCGCATGTACAACGCATCTTCACGCGGTAATATATAATCTATTAGTATTGTATTAACTTTTCCATTCATTTGAACTCCTGCGTCGATTTCTCCGTTTAAGCTTTCATCAATTGTTCCTTTGAAGGATTCTAAATATTCCGTCAATTCTATCGTTGCCGCCTCACGGATCATCGTCGTGATTTTCTTATCGAACAACCACTTTGCACCTTTCAGTAAAGCACTTCTAGTTTTTACATCAAATTCTAAATCCGGGAATGAGATTTTCTGCTTTTCTGCATCAAAAACAGGCGTTCCAGTTAAGTATAGTGATCCTTTTTTCTTGCCGCTGAAATCAAGTTTAATGTGTAATTGTTGATTGGCTGCACCGTGAATTTGAACGGAATCGAAAATAACTTCATTGCCCTTCATGTCTGTTTTCATTCCAGAAATGCTTCGAGTCAAAAGGGTACTCAGGGAATCATAGGTAGCGGTGACATCCATTTTAATGTCGAACCCATCCGTTACGTCGAACTTTGAAAGATTGGGCAAATCCGTAGGACGGAAGCCAATGGTGTCTAATCGAACTTGAGGAAATGCTTGTAAATAGGCATCTAGATAAGCGGTATCTCCGTAATACTTAATATCGCTCATCCCCACTTTTGTGGGATTTAAAAACATGTAACCATAACCATCAAGGTCAATCGGTTCTTCCAGTGCACTCCAAGTTGATTTCATGTCTGGACCAAGATCTACTTTAGCAATTTCCTTATCGATGTCTTTTGAAACAGATTTCATGGCCTTTTTCACTTCTTTCTCAAGAGTGCTGCTCGCATCATAATAAAACATCGTTACTTGACAGGGAGAAAGGGCTTTAACATCGTTAATTTCGGTTTTTGCCTTTAAGTGGTAGTCGTTTTGAACGCCAATTTTCGATCGGAAGGAAACTTCCAGTTTTCTGAGAGGCTCATTTACGCCACAGCTAAAATGTGTAATTGGAATGATGCAATTTCCGCTGGAACTAAAGAGTGATGTGCACTCTGGACAATATTGTAATTTTACGGAGTAACCACCTTTAACAGTTAGATCGATTCGTTCTCCCACGCCCGTAAAATCTATTTTTTTTCGCTTCATGTAATAGGAGTAACTAACGCCTTGGCATTGGTAGTCACTACCTCTGAATTCGGTAGGTACAGATTTATCCGTTGCTTCGAAATACGGTGCAAGATTAATTTTAATTGGGACTTTGATGACGGAAACAGGTTGTTTTGGGACAACGACCTCCTCTTGAACTGAAATTTCTGGAGCTTCAGGTTTTATCGTTCCACACGAGACCAAAGTGGCTATTCCTAATAAGGCAAGAATACTTTTTTTCATTCGACTTTTCTTAGTAATACGGACTGATGGAATTGAGTACGATAACTGGTCGCCTTGTATTCTTCTCCATCTTCAATTGTAGATGTTTCGGTAGGGTTTGACATGGATGCTCCAAATAGATCGAAGTAAAGCGCTTCTTCTTCGAACTTGAGTGTGGTAATAAATAACGTTCCTAAAACTTCATACATTCCGTACATTGTTCCATTCATCAAACTCATTTCCATAACGATGCCATTGTTTTCGTCGAGGAGTAATTTTTTTGTGTCTCCGGATTTGGTTGCTCGAATTTTGTAGTCTTTCACAACCATCCCGAATTGCTCCGAATTATACGTCATTTTGTACGACCATGCCGAATCCTCAATCTCTGTCTGAAATTCAAGTGTTACTGGAATTGTATCTGTTCTATGTGAATCGACATTGCCTATGTGCATTTCTCCTTCATAATTCCCTAGCCAATCATCTGGAAAGGTTTGCGCTATTGTCGCAGGTGAAAAAAGGAGAGGCAGTAGCCAAAGAAGGTATTTCATATTCCAAGTTTCAGTAAAAATAAAAAAGGTTTCTTCTGAATTTCAGAAGAAACCTTTTTGAAGTGGAAAAAAATGAGTTCTAGTTCATTTCCTTGAGTATGTTATTCAATGTTTCACTAGGGCGCATAGCTTCCGAAGCTTTGGAAGCATCTGGGAAATAATAGCCGTTCAAGTCAATTGGAGATCCTTGTGCGGCACTTAATTCAGCGATAATTGCAGCTTCGTTTGAGTTCAATTTTTCCGAAACCACTTTAAACGTCTCTTGTAATTCAATATCATCTACCTGATTTGCTAAAGCTTCTGCCCAATATTTGGCAAGGTAAAAATGACTTCCTCGATTGTCCAATTCTCCTACTTTACGAGAAGGTGATTTTTTATTATCGAGGAATTTCCCAGTAGCATCATCGAGTGTGGTAGCGAGAATATTCGCTTTTTTGTTATTGGTTGTATTGGCGATATGCTCAAATGAAACCGCTAATGCTAAAAATTCACCCAGGGAATCCCAACGAAGGTGACCTTCTGCGTTGAATTGTTGCACGTGCTTTGGAGCAGAACCTCCAGCACCCGTTTCGAACAAGCCTCCTCCGTTCATCAAAGGAACGATAGAAAGCATTTTTGCACTCGTACCTAGCTCTAAAATTGGGAATAGGTCGGTCAGATAATCACGAAGAACGTTTCCAGTTACCGAAATTGTGTCTTCTCCTTTTTTCAAACGATCAAGGGTAAACAACGTCGCTTCGTAAGGTGCAAGGATTCTGATATCCAGCCCACTTGTATCGTGATCTTTCAAGTAAAGATTGACTTTTTCAATCAATTGAGCATCATGTGCACGAGCTTCATCCAGCCAGAAAACTGTGGGTACATTCGTCGCACGCGCTCTTGAAACTGCAAGCTTCACCCAATCCTGAACGGGAGCATCTTTTACTTGACACATTCTCCATATATCTCCAGCATCTACGTGATGCGCCATTAATACGTTATCCGCATTGTCAACAACACGAACGATTCCTGCTTCTGGAATTTCAAAAGTTTTATCATGAGAACCGTATTCTTCTGCTTTCTGTGCCATCAGTCCAACGTTTGGAACTGTTCCCATAGTTGTTGGGTCGAAGGCACCATTTTCTTTACAAAAATTAATAGTTGCTGCATAAATACTCGCGTAACTACTATCTGGAATCACGGCCTTCGTATCTCGAGTGTTACCTGCGGCATCCCACATTTGACCAGAATTCCGAATCATTGCTGGCATAGATGCATCGATAATGACATCACTTGGAACATGAAGATTTGTAATCCCGTTATCAGAATCCACCATGGCTAAATCAGGCTGAGCATCATAGCATGCTTGGATATCCGCTTCAATTTCGGTTCGTTTTTCTGGCGATATTTCACCAAGCTTTGAAGTTAAATCACCAAATCCGTTGCGCACATCAACACCAATTGCCTCGAGCGTCTCGTGGTGTTTTTGGAATACATCTTTGAAAAAAACATTCACAGCATGACCAAAAATTATAGGGTCTGAAACCTTCATCATTGTAGCTTTCATGTGAAGTGAAAACAAGATTCCTTGTTCTTTTGCTTCTCTAATTTCTTTGGAAAGGAATGTCAGCAATGCATTTCGTTCCATCACTGTTCCGTCAATGATTTCTCCAGAAAGAACAGGAACTGACGGTTTCAAAACGGTAACGGAACCAGAGGCATTCGTAAGTTCTATTCGAACACTTCCTTCTTTTTCGATAGTTACTGATTTCTCATTTGATCGAAAATCTCCAGCATTCATTGTCGCTACGTGCGATTTAGAATCAGCCGACCAAGCGCCCATTGAATGTGGATTCTTTTTGGCGAAATTTTTCACTGCTTTCGGTGCACGTCGATCTGAGTTTCCTTCACGAAGCACAGGGTTCACAGCACTTCCTTTAATTTTGTCGTATCGCGACTTAATATCTTTTTGAGCATCCGTGGTTGCCTCTTCAGGATAGTCAGGTACTTTGTATCCTTTGTTTTGCAATTCGACAATTGCGGCTTTCAACTGCGGAATAGAAGCACTAATGTTTGGAAGTTTAATAATATTCGCTTCCGGTGTTTTTACCATTTGACCAAGTTCTGAAAGATCGTCTGTAATTTTTTGATCTTCTGTTAGAAAATCAGGGAACACGGCAATAATTCGACCAGCCAGTGAAATGTCACGCGTTTCAACTTCAATTCCTGAAGTACTGGTAAAAGCTTGAATGATTGGAAGAAACGAATACGTAGCTAGAGCAGGAGCTTCATCCGTTTTAGTGTAAATAATTTTCGCCATAATGTAGGGTTGTTTTCTGTGTCAAACGTGAAAAATACGTTGAAATCACAAGGGTGCAAATGTACCGTTTGTGAGAGAAAAAATCAAGTCTTAAGGCAGGTAAAAAATGGATTTCAGATGTTTGGAATATAGTGATGCTCCATTGTCGTTCAAATGCATATTGTCGTACCAGAATTCTTTTTTCTCCAGGCCTGAAACTTCCACTCTTGGAACATTTACGAATTGAATGTGATTACGTACTGCTATTTCCTGCATCAGACTTGTTGCGTGATTCAGTTCTGGATGCAGCTTATAATAAGGGCCACGGAGCACAATTAACTCGATTCCATTTGACGAACATGTCTTTTGAACTTGTTGAATTAGCTTTTCAAATTCGGGGTTGATTTTGTCCAGTTGCATTGGCTCGAAATCGTCAACAAGGCTTTTTTCGAGTCGTTTCAAGTCATTTTCACTCGGGAAGAGCGCTTCGTACCCGTCTTTCGAAACTTCTTTGCAATTATTGGTTATCGGGTAACTTAAAAGTTTCCATCCATCTCCATTGAATCGATATACCGAAGAAAGAAATTTAATCGGTTCCTGATAACCTTGTTTATCGATAAGTCGCTTCACTAGAGGGTTTTGATGATAATAATATTTTAATGAATACAATTGATCCAGAAGCATCGGCTCGGTTCGCATGTACAGGTCTTCCAGCTCAATGTGTAGAACCAATACTTTTTTAGGGAGCTTTTTTTTCATTCGAAGAATATCAATCAGCGCAGCATTGTGGTAAATGTGTTTGTGTTGATGCGCAAGTAATTCGGTATTCGCACCTAAAATTTCGGGTTTGATCATATGCAAAACTCGAGAGGAGCCAACGAATAAGGTATCTGGTGGTTTTTTGTCGAGATAAACATTTAGTTTTCCATTCGAGAAGTCGCAGCGATTCTGTTTGTAAAGAGATTCGAGATACCAGCCCAACCCTTTATCCGCCATGATTAATATGACTAGGAATAGTAGAATTCGATATGTTCGTTTCTTTGCTGTCAAAATTGAAAGTAAAAAAATGCTTCTGCTTTCGCATCACCCAAAAGAATGATAGAAATGATAATAAATACCGACCAAGAAAGCTGAACGGTCCAATGTTTCATGCGGATATCAAGAATTGATTTTTTTGCAACGAACCAATCTACTAGAAACAGAATGATCAACCCAAAAATACCTGGAGTAAATACATTTTCAGCAAAGCCGAGATAGAGTTCGTGCGTATTAGTTTGTAGGATTTGCCCTCCCAAATTGAGCAAATGCTCAAAATCTTCAGCGCGAACGGGGAGCATGGTGAGTATGATAATAGCAAATGTGAATCCCCACTTCAAGAAATTCCAGATGGGATTTGTAGGTGATTTATGCCAGCCGAAGACCCGCTCAATAATCACCAACAATCCATGTACAGCTCCCCAAATAACAAAAGTCCAATCGGCGCCATGCCAAATTCCCGCAAGGAGAAAAACAAGAAATAGATTTCTGTAGATTTTCCACTTCTGAGCTCGACTTCCGCCGAGTGGAATGAACACATAATCGCGCAACCAGAAGGAAAGTGTGATGTGCCATCTTCTCCAGAATTCGGAAATACTGCGGGAAAAATAGGGCGTTTTAAAATTAATACTCAAGTCAATCCCCATCATTTTAGAAACACCAATCGCCATATCTGAGTAGCCTGAGAAATCCGCATAAATCTGAATCGTGAAAGCAAAAAGTGCAAAGATTATCGACCCTCCATTCTGAAAATCAGCATTGTCAAATACGTGATCTGCCAAAATTTTAAGATTGTCTGCAACAACGGCTTTTTTGAAAAGCCCCCAAAGAAACAAAACAGCTCCTTCTTGGAGCATAGTTATTTTAAATGTCACCCGCTCTTTAAACTGAGTCAATAAATCAGAGGCGCGTTCAATAGGGCCGGCCACTAATTGTGGGAAATACGCAACAAACAACGCGAATTTACCGAAGTGTTTTTCCGGTAGAATCTTTTTCCGATAGACATCGAAGGAGTAACTGAGTGTCTGAAAAGTATAGAAGCTAATTCCAACAGGCAAGAGAAATGAAGAATATCTCGGAGCATAGTTTCCTCCGAAAAGCTGTGCAAGTCCATCTAATGTATCTTGAAAGAAATTATAATATTTAAAAACGAAAAGCAGTACCAGGTTCAAAGAAATATTTAGAATCAAACCTGCCTTTCGTTTGCGAGCTTCTGACTTTGACGTTAGGAAACGACATAAGAAATAGTCTGTTGCTGTAGAAATTAATATCAAAAGAATATAAGCGGGTTCCCAACTCATATAGAACAAATAGCTGGCTCCGAGCAAAAGAATCCAACGAAATTTGTGTGGCAACGTCCAATAAAGGACAATCACCAATAGCAGGAAAGAAATAAAGTTGAAGCTCGTGAAAATCATCTGGTTTTAGCCGTTATTTGGAGCTTAAATTAAGGTATTCAATCATCTTAGCAAAGGCACGCGCTCGATGACTCATGGTATTTTTTTCGTCGAGGCTCATTTGTGCGAATGATCGAGTTTCTTGTTCAGGTGAAAAAATGGGATCGTAGCCAAATCCTTGAGAACCCGCTTTTTCTTTGAGAATTTTTCCCTCCACGATTCCTTCAAACTCCATTTTGTTGTTAGGAAGGTGCAGTGCTATCACAGTTCTAAAGCGCGCATTTCGATTACTTTCATTTTTTAATTCTTCAAGAACTCGATTCATGTTATCCTCGTCGCTGCGATGTTCGCCAGCATACCTTGCCGATCGGACACCAGGACGGTTTTCGAGCGCGACTATTTCCAATCCAGTATCGTCTGCGAAGCAAGGCAGGTTGAATCTTTCTACTACGTATTGTGCTTTTAAATGAGCATTGCCTTCGAGAGTTTCTGCCGTTTCAGGAATCTCCTCTTCCAAATTAAGATCGTTCAAAGTTAGAATCTCAAAATCGTGAGGAAGCAGCTTTGAAATTTCTATTGCTTTGTGTTGATTACTGGTAGCGAAAACAATTTTCATTTAAAAAGATTAAGATAGTTAGTAGTATTGGCTTCTACGGAATATCGTGTCTTGACAGTTTGATACCCAGCGCTTCCCAGCTTTTCGCGAAGTTCTCGATTTTCAATGAGAGTTTGCAGTGCCTCTTTCCAATCTTCTTCGGTTTCACACAACCAACCATTTTCACGATGGGAAATAATTTCGGGGTTGACTCCAACCTTGGACATGACTGACGGTATGTGCAAAGACATGTACTGCAGCCCTTTGAAGCCGCATTTACCTTTGGCCCACTGGCTGTTTTCAAGAGGCATAACACCAATTTGGATCGATTTAAGATCTTCAATTTCTGTGTCTCGATTCCATTGGATATACTCTAGATCATCAAAATCCAAATCTGGCGGGTGATTGGAGATCACTCGAAATTTGAATTCGAACTCTTTCCGAAGTTCCTTCAAAATCGGTAAAAGCATCGGTAAGTATTCCATTGTGGTGTGTGATCCAGTCCAGCCAATTGTTATAGGTGTTTTATTTTGATCTGTTTTTCCTTTGTGGACACGGTCCAAGTCGACAGTCGTCGGAATGATCGATACGTTCTCATTGTATTGTTCAGCATATCCTTTCAGGTAAGCATTTCCAACGGTAATTTGATCAGCCCACTTTACAATCTTCCGGACTTTTCCATAAGCTTTTAATCGATGAAAACGAGCGTTGGTTTGACTGTAATTAGGAAGCCAAATTGCGTCGTCAAAGTCATAGATATACTTGCGTCTTAATACTTTCGCGATGAACCATTCGAATACAGGAGGGCCGATCATGGAGGCTTCACGATGAATAAATATATGATCGTATTGCTTTAAACGAAATAAGAGGAAAAACCGTTTCCAAAAACTTCGAATCATGCTCCATGCTTTTCGCAAAACAGAGGCGTTTTCGTACAGAGGCGCCCAATCCTTTTCGCTTAAAAATGGGATTAATTCCGTTTCAAATCCATTGGCTTCAAGCGCAGGAATATATTGTTCGAAACGAAATCGTTGTGAAGGAGCTTTTCCTTTGGGATAGGGTGCTATGAATAGAATTTTTTTACTCAAGGATTTCGCTGTAAACGGATGCATATTTTTTGACTCCTTCAGATAGAGAGAAGTAATCGTTTGCACCTTGAATGATTGCGTTCGCGTCAAATTCCCCCAGTTGATTCAAAGCAGCTTGATACGATTTCACTGAAAATTCGTTCACGACTACCCCAGAATGGTATTTATTGACAATTTCATCCGTATCTCCCACATCAGAATTGCAAATAAGAGGTACACCCATAGCCATGATTTCCCCTTGTTTCGTTGGAGACGAAGCCTTTTTCGAATAAGTCGGACGAATAAAAAATACGGAGGCATTCATTAACGCGATCATTTTGGGAACGTCTTTGTGAAGTACTGAAATTACACGAATTGCTTCGGATCTGATTCCTTTGGAATTCGCTTCTTTTTCAATGTTTTCTTTCGGTTCACCAGTGACAAATAAGAAGATGGCGTTTGGTTTGGACTTTTGTAATTCAATAAAGAAATCGAGCATTTCGGGTAACATATACCAGGTGCCAATTGATCCAACGTAACCCAAGATAAATTGATCTTCCGTCACATTTATAGTGTTTTTCGCTTCAATAAGATCTTCATTCTTGATCGTTCTTACGTCGAAAAGGTCCAAATTGGCGCAACAAGGAATTACTTTTATTTTGGTATTTTGGGGCGTTGTTTCCCAAGATTCGATTTCTTTTTTTCCATTTCTCGTCAATGAAATAGTATAATCAGCGTTGGCTATAAACTGTTTTTCTTTTCGTTTGAAAAAAGAGTAAATAGTTTTAAAAAGTTTGTTCTCAAGATTCCATAGCCCACCATCAACGCGTTCGTCTGCCCAGAAACCGCGCATATCAAAAACGAATTTCACCCCCATTTTTTTGAAGCGCAATCCAACCAACGCAGGAATATAACTTCTGCAGTGCACAATTTCGAATTGATGTCTTTTGTGCAAGTACAGTGAAACTTGTTTCATTCGTTTAACCAGACGCATTGGGCCTCTTGCTCCTCCTTTGTGCATGTAGTCTTGCGGGTGCCAATGAATTCCTACTTCATCACAGATCGACTGAATATGCGCTTTATGTTGCTTAAACCGATCTGGTTTTTCAAAACTAATGAGATGAAATTCATAGCCGTGTTTCGTCAAACCTGTAATGTAAGGCAATACCTGTGACTGTCCTAGTGGGTCGGTCATTCCATCGTATGATATGTAGAGAACTTTTTTCAATTAGGAGTTCGTAATTATGAGGTGCATTATTCGTGTTCAAATTTAATTAGTTCTTTAGAAGTCTCAATAACAGAAAGTGCGAAATCAAAACTCTTGTCTAGAATGATGTTTTTCCCAATTCATCATTCATCGCTCATCATTCCATCCATTTCGAATGCCACATCTGGAACATTAAAAAGTACCATAATTTTGCATCGTACTCTTTTCTTCCTCCGTAAAAAGCCGTTTTTAATGTATCAATAGATCCCCAATCGAAAATACCTTGATGCACAATTCGTTCTTCGTTCAGGAATTCTTCTACAAGATCGCGCAATTCATTACTGAGCCAATTTGCAATCGGGATCGCGAAGCCCATTTTCGGACGATCCAATAATTCTTGAGGAATATAGTCGTGTACAATATCGCGGAGAATCCGTTTCTTAACTCCATTATGGTATTTGAATTCATCTGGAAGTTGCGCTGCGAATTCAAGAATTCGATGGTCTAACATCGGTTCTCTGCCTTCTAGGCTATACGTCATCGTTGCGCGATCTACTTTTTGTAGAATATCGTCGAGCATATAGGTTTGAAAATCAATCGCCATCATATACGATAGGGGCGTTTTATGCGCTTCCTTCAATTCCGTGCTTAAATAGAAAGTATCCAGTGATTCGAAATCCGATTTCATGATACCCTTCATTTGATCGTCGGTAAATTGCTGACTCAAACTCAACATTATATCTCTATTGGATGGATTTTTCAGTACTCCTTTCAATTTTTCATAGCGGTTGTGGAAGTTGTATTTGTTCTTCAACACGGGAATGCGCTCAGAGGATACATTATTCATCATGCCGACCATAGATTTACGAACAAAACCTGGTATTGAGTTTAATTTTTTACCATAACGTAACATGTAATCGTAGCGGTTATAGCCTGCGAAAATTTCATCTCCACCATCAGCGCTAAGTGCTACCGTAACATCCTTTCTTGCCATTTTTGAGACTAAAGTGGTAGGTATCGCACTTGAATCAGCAAACGGCTCATCGTAGTTGAAAGGAAGATCTTTAATCATGCTGATTGCTTCTTCTTGTGTACAATTGATTTCCGTATGATCCGTTCCTAAGTGATTCGCAATGTCTTTGGCGTAAGGTGCTTCGTTTAGACCAATATCAGGAACTCCGATCGTAAACGTTTTTAGTTTCGATGTTGATTCGGATTGTAGCATTGACGTAACGCATGTCGAGTCGTAACCTCCACTTAAGAATACACCAACGGGAACGTCGGCGACCATTCTATAGTTAAATGCTGATCGCAGAATGTCTTTCGTTTGCACTTTCGCTTCGTCGTAGGAGATCGAAAGTTTGGGTTTGTTATAGTAATCGTAAACATTCCAGTATTGGGTATCTGCGATCTCTTTTGTTTCTAAGTTGATATGGAGTGAATGACCTGGTTTGAGTTTCTTACAATCCTTGAAAATACAATGAGGTGTTGGCACATTTCCATATTGCATAAATGCTGCAACGGCATTCAAATCCAGTTCTTTATCGAACCGTGGGTGCTCATGAAAGGATTTTAACTCCGATGAAAAAAGAAACAAATCATCCTTCCAATAATAGAAAAATGGCTTTACGCCAGCGCGATCTCTGAAACAGTTAATCTCATTTGCTTTGTCGTCGTAAATCACGATCGCGAACATTCCGATGAATTTGTGGACACACTGCGTTCCCCATTCTAAAAAGGCGTGAAGAATCATTTCGGTATCCGACTCTCCGATGAATTTATGTCCTAGCCTGCTGAGCTCATCTTTGATTTCTTGGAAATTGTAAATCTCTCCATTAAAGGTTAAATGCAAATTGTTCAAAGACATTGGCTGACGCCCTGTTTCAGTCAAATCAATAATGGAAAGGCGCTTGTGGCCGAAACCTATTGTCGCATTTGGATTCTGAAGTAATAAAACCCCATCACCATCCGGACCTCTGTGGTTGAGCGGTTGAATCATCGACCGAATAGTTTCTTCGGTTGATACTTTTTTGAAATCGATAAATCCCGCTATTCCGCACATAAGTAGGTCACTGTGTATTACGACGTGAAATTACTACTATTTGAAGTAGGAGTCAACGATTGGATCATTAGTTTATCACCAGTCTAGGGTGGAGAAGGAGCTTACTTTTCAGGTTTGATGAAAAAACCTTTGGCGTTGTGTCCAGTTTTAAGTCCCGTTAAACCTGCGTTTAAAACATGTTTCATTCCCCGTAACAACGCGTTTTTCTCGATTTTAAATCGAAGCATTTCATCATCAGAAGTTTCGGAAACATACTCTTGGTTACTTTTTCCTTTACTTGTTTTTGATCGGGTGATGCTCATTCCCGTGGTCTTGATAAACTTGGTCTTGAAACCGTTTTCCTCGAAAATTTTACGGAGCGTTTTATTCGTGAAATAACAAAGGTGATTGGGATAGTCAATCACATCAAATTTTTCTTTGAGCTTGTAGCGCAAATACGAATTGAAATTCGGAGTAGTTACGTACATTCCGCCTCCCTCACGGAGTAATTTATGAGCCCCTTTCAGGAATCCATCTGGGTCAATGAGGTGCTCAATCACTTCTATAGAAATGATGATATCGAACGATTCAGGGGTAAACGGAGCATCTTTGAGTTCCCCACTGAACATGGTAATTCCTTTTGACTTGCAATCTTCCGAAGCGCGCTCTGAAACCTCTAGTCCAAAAACATTCCATCCCTTTTCCTTAGCGACTTCCAAGAAGAATCCATAACCACATCCTATATCGAGAATATTTCCTGTTTTGCGGAAGGGTTCAAACATATCTAACCACTCTTCGTACCTTTTTCTTGTTATCGGAGAGAAGTAACTCGTTCGATCGTAATGAGTATCGTAGAACTCATCCAATTCGGACTGTGATGGTACTTGTTTAGAGAAAATGAAGCTGCAATTCGAACATTGACATAAATGCGAATCGCGATAGCGTTCCATAGTAACCAAGTCACTTGAATTGCACAGTAAACATTCCTTATGATAATTTGCAGTAGTCAATTTCAGTCATTATAGTATGCGCGACAAAAATATCATTTCTAAAGGAATTCACATCACGTTAGAAGCAAAGACTATAGCAAAAAGCGAAAATCAGGTATTAATACTCAGTTTTTCTGGAGGATCACCGCAAGTTGCATTCCCTTGTTTCGAGCTTTCATATACGGTTTAATTATAAAATCTAACGATTTTGGAAGGAACGTGTCACAAACCATATATTTATTTGATGCAACAGAATAATTGAGTCGTTCGGCATTTTTTTTGAAAGTTTTCAAGCCGAATTCATACAAATGATACGGTTCATGCATCGGGCTGAGATTTGCGACATAATCCATTCCACGTAGCTTGTACATACGGTTGATAATCTTGTGCGTGAGCCAATAGGAGCTTGGAACTTCTATTTGAATCAACCCGCCTGGTTTTAACCATTTTAATGCTTTTTCAATTGAGTCTGATGGATCGTAGAGGTGTTCTAAAACTGCACCAAATGTGATAAAATCAAAACTTTCTTTTTCAAAAGTGGCTTCCTCGATTGGAACATTCTGAATTTTAGAAGGGTCGATTTTCATGCGGCTAATTGCACGATCAAAAAACGGTTTAGAGGGTTCAATACCGGAGACTTCAAAGCCAGCATTTTCCAAGGTGATCATACATTTTCCAATACCAGCACCGATATCCAAAGCTTTCATTCCATTCTCAATAGGGTTAATGGTTTTGACCCAGTCAATTACAGAGGAGAAATACAAAGGATCTAACGTGAAATAACTTTCTACCCAATAACTTTCTGGTGGTTTTCCGTAATGATCTTGCAAATCTTCTGGAATTGGTTGAGGGTTTGAAAAAATTAAATCACAAGAAGTACATTGTTGAACTGTTGTAGAAATTCCGACTTTCTTTCTAGGGTTTTTTCCTTGACTTCTGTTCATGCGTTTACCAAGCGTCTTGAATTTATCTGAAGATGCTCCGCACATGTTGCACGATTCGATGGTGTGGAATGTATATTTCATCTACGTTGTGGTATTTTTTCTAAGTTCAATTTAAGGATTTCCGCCAATACCTTGGTTTGTGCCCTTCGGCTGAATTGATCACCGATTTTCGTGTTTCTTTCAAGTTCAATGACGCCATTTTCTTTTTTCTGTTGGATACAATTTTGAATAATTCGAATACACTCGTCCTCATTATTTGCAACAAATCCAGCATTGGTGGTATTCACAAAATATTCCATGCAATCTTGATCTGAAGGACAAAGTATAAGCGGTATTCCTGAAGCATAATATTCAAATAACTTCACAGGATACCAGCCCTTTATGTTGTCAAATGCTGTTAAAAATAATAAATCCGATTGATTCATGTACTCCGTCAATTCGGCACGTGGCATTCGATCAAGGAATTCATAATGAGCTTTCTGGTCTTGAAGGATTGCAGAAACTCGCTCTGTTTCTTTCGGCATCATGTTCGCCCCGATAAATCGGATAAAGATATTGTGACCGTCATTTATAAGTTGAGCGCACGATTGAAGAAAAATACTGATATTCTGGGATGAGTACAACGTTCCCGCATAAGTGATGGTCAATTCGTCCGTCTTGGTATTTCTAATTGGCGACTCAATAAATTCAGCGTATCCGTTTAGCACCACCTTGCCTTCTTTGCCTATGAGCGTGCTGATATTCTTAGCCCAATGGTCAGATACTGATAAAAAGAAGTCGGCGTTAGAAGTCCATTTTAATTCGCTTTTTCGTTCGAGCTTAGAGATCCACCTGTTGAGTTTTCCCTGGTCCTCGAGGTGTTTGTGCGTCGACCATTCATCACGATAATCTGGGATCCATAAAATGTCAAATTCTTTTTTCAAAAAATGCCCAATAAAGAAGGATTGAAATGGACGTCCAGAAGCTATGACCGCCTTAACATCCTCCTTCTCAATAAGCGCTCTAGCATCGGTATAAAAATTAAAATAGGGAAGCGAAGGAAGAAAATAATTCGAAAAGATTAATTCTTTGAAAGTCAATATTTTCTGTAATATTCGTAGTGCTTTATATTTGGCTAGTCGATCGCGCAGCGTTCTTTTGTAGGGCAGCCGTCGAATTTCGTACTCGTCCGTCTTTTCTATGATCAATTCGTTAGCATCAAGAGGGTCAACAAGGTCTTTTTGATTCTCGTTCCAAGCCCTTGTAATCACAATTGGGTAGATACCTGATTCATTCAAATGCCTCGCCCATGCAGCTGTTCTTTCTCCGCCGACAAAGTTCGATGGAGGATAGAAGTACGATATGATGAGAACTTTGATCAGGATTTTGATTTTTTAAGGGTCATCAAATAAGTAAATGCAAGGAGCAAAAGTGCGACACATCCTCCAACGATTAAACAGAAGTAATTGCCGTTTAAAATTGAATTGATATCGAAATACACCAGGCCGATAAATAAAGCGGTAATCAGCATAAACAATGCACTATTGCCAATACGGATCTTTAAGTCTGCAATTTTGCGTCCCAAGAGATATAGAATGATAGCCATTGCCAAGGAAGCAATTAATTGTGAGAATCCTGAAACGATAAAGCCATATTCGCGCATGAAAAGGATATTGGTCAGAATCACAAGGATCCCTCCTGCGACAGTGGCAATAAGTATGAATGGATTTTTCTTTTTCAAACTAAAACTTATTGAGAATTGATTCACAACAAGCGATAAAACACTTGCAAATGCGATCAACGGAATCACTTTGATTACTTCAAGGTATTCTGTGTCGCCAATTAAACCAAGGAGAATAGGCGTGCCAGTTACAATTCCGACTAAAACGACCAGTCCAGAAAATACAGAAAGATCGAATACTTGCTGATAGGTTTGTTCAGCATCTTTGTCTTTTTTTATAGACATGATAAACGGAGCGATGGCCATTCGGATCATATCGGCGAGTATCGTAATTGGAATTGCTAATTGCATGGCGAGTGCTAATAGTGCAATGTCGTCTTGATCTTTTAGGAAACGAACGCCTATAAATTTGTCAATGGTTAATTGGGCCCATGAGAATGCACTGATCAAGAAATAGGGCCAAGAGAACGCCAACAAACGTTTTAGAATTTTCAGTGATATGTTCTTCCAGTAAATATAATTTCTTGTCGTCTTAAAATACAAAACAGCCACAAGAGCTCGAGCTGCAACTTGTGCAAGAACCACTTCGATCAAGCCAAAATCATAGAATTTCAAACCTAAAACAACAAATGACATTGTAAATAGAGCTTCAAGGAAAACGATAACAATCACACTTTTAGCCTTACGTTCTATTCTGAAGAAATTGATATTTGTAATATTAAAAAGGTAAGGGACGAAAAGCAATCCTGTGGATGATATTGCCGAAGTAATTTCTTGCTCGTTTTCTGGCGTGACGATTAAAATATTCTTTATTGAATCCGCAAAGAAGAAAAGTGACGCAGCAATAACAAGTGTGCAAACGACCTGATAATAAAACCATGAGGTGAATATCATTTTCTGGAATTTCTTTTTTTCCCATTCGTAATAGTAGAAGAAAACACCCGCGTTTAATGCTAATACAAAAGAAAGGACTGAGAATAACCCTAGAATCATCACTATGTTTGAATACCCCGTTTTACCAAGGTATTCCATGTAGAATGGAATAAGAACCAAGGCAAATACTCTGGAGAAGACATTTGCAAATCCATAAATGAGGGTCTCACCAATAAATCCTTTGATTTTAGCCATCAAGTCTATTGTTGGGGATGACGATTGTAGAACTGTTCCATGACATATTTGTTCATTTCTGTGACTTCGTCTTTTGTATACCGTTCGCCTGTTCCGTGTTTTTTTGAAACCGACTCAGGTAAATCGTAAAGTACATTCCTTGATTCTAGTTTCTTCATGTAATCGTCAACGGACATAATTACTTTTCCCGGGTTTCCAGCTACAACTGAATACGGTGGGATCGTTTTAGAAACAATTGATCCAGCTCCAATAATACAGCCATCTCCTATATTCGACCCTGCAAGTATCACAGCATTTGCACCAAGAAAAACATTATCTCCAATAGTTGTCTTTTCGATTCTCGTTTTCCCCGTATGCGTTATAGGACTGGCATCATGGGCTAAAATAATTGAGCCAGGAGCGGAGATGAAATTTTTTCCAATGACAACAAGTTCACTTAGACCATCAACAATACTATTCATCCCTTTTGGGTAATGTGTAGGCTGAGGTCTAAATTTATTTATGATTCTTCGTAGCAAATTCATCATCCTCATAATTTTAACCAAAAAATTTTTTTAATCTAGGTTGAACGCGATACATCAGGTGCACCAAGTTATTGTTTAACTTCGAATTAAGCTGTTTTTTCCATCGCTTTTGATAGTGATTGAAGATTTCTTCCCCCGTTAGATTGTGAAGAACTTCCATAAGCGGGATATGAATGTTTTCGTGATAGTACTTTGTGGCAAGTTCTTTTTTCAATTGATCGTACACTGACCAATATCCTGAATCGTACAAAATTATTGATTTTTTTAAGGTTTCAACACAAGAGTCAATGGTCGCTTTTTCATCTTTACCGCTTGTTATTCTCCATAAATCATAGATCCCGAGAAAGGCGTAGATAAATCCGTTCAGAACAAATGAAGGTTCACTACTTGGATATTCTTCAAACCAAAGAAGGCCTTGTTTATCGAAACGTTTTACGCCTCCATTTTCAAAAGGGGTATCAAAGAAGTTATAGATTTTATTCGCTTTCTCAAGGTATTTTTTTTCTTCACCAACGAGTTGACCGTATCGAAGGTACAATGACATTGCTTGGCCTTGATACATTCCAGAAATCCAACCACTTTCAAGTCCATAGCGTGGGTTTTCAAAATGATTTCGCCAGACAATCGTTTCGCCAATTTTTTCTTCATTCGCCTCTAGCCATTGTACTGATTTTTTAAGTCGATCCGTGTTTTTATCAATATCGACTCCTGACAGAACTAAATCATGCGTAATTAAACCGAATTGAATAATGTAAATTTGATTGTAGATGGCGTCAGCACCAAACCCAACCATGGGAAGCCCATTCTCATCAAATTGACCAAAATAGTTTTCATCGAAATGGTGCATGGCCAAAGAGAAGTCCTGATAGTACTTACCGAGTTTGGGATCTTTTGAAACATGTCCAACGGGTAAGCTAACTTTTTGACTTGGTTTTTTCAATCTGTTCTATGGTTAAGGATTACTTGGATGAATTATTTAGAGAGAATCGCTATAAAGGTATTTGTTTCGTTGGCTGGAAGCAAAATTAGTTTTTATTAATCCAAAGGGAATAGCATTTATCCATGATGGCTCTCTGGTTTTCAGAAAACGCTTCGTTAGATAGTAATTTTTCGAGATGCTTTCGATTCGTTGCTATTGTTGATGAATCTAAACTAGAATTAATTTCTAGTTCTAAGTCTTTCTCAGCGCAATAAATTTTAATTCCATTTACTTTCAACCACCCATATATTGGGCTTTCTGTGGAAAGAAAGACTTTGCATCCGAAATAAAGTAAAATCACAATAGTACCAAAGGCTTGTTGTCGATCGTGAGGCATAATCGCATGAGAACAACTACGTACAATATCCATGTATTCTTTTAATGGAATGAAATCCGTAATAGGAGTAAATGTATCACCAAATTTTTCAGTTCCAATTTTTAAAATTGAATCACGGTAGGCATTTTCTCCATAACTCAATGGGCAAATTAATTTACGGTTGTTAAAATCTATTTTCTCTAATTTTGAAAATATGTATTGATGCTTATTGCTTGGTGTAGATGAGTTTCCAATTAGAATTGAGTCTCCGTCAAAATCATGACTGCTTAAATGGTCGATGTAATAATCTAGAGTCGGGTAGATGTTCGATCGCCAAACCGCCTTGTGTTTAACCAAAGAAGATAATAAATTGAAATCTTCTTCCAGTAAAAAATAGCACATATCAATTTTCTGAATCGCCTTTTTATAGATCACTTTGTAGCTGTAATAATCTTGAATCTTGGCTTTTAGCCCAGTTCGTTTTACAGTTGTTCCATAGTCGTCATTGAATCCAAAATAGTTGGCAATATTATATAAGTCATATCCCCATAGTACCCATACAAATACCTGTTTTGAAGATTTGAAAGAACTCAAAAATTTGGCCTTTACAAAGCTTAAAGGATGAAAAAAGATGACGTCGTGCTTTGCGATTTCTTCCTTTAATTTCTTTTGTAAATCACCTCCAATTATTAATACTTTGAAGTTAGAATGTTCTTCAATATACTTGTCCCATCTCAGTGTATCGTGAGCAAGTATGATGAACGCTTGATTCTCGGCGTTAAATTCCAGAAAGAGTTTGATTGAAGCTTCTGTTATCTTATCGTCATCATATATATGGACGTATTTGAGAGCCTTTTTCACTTCTGAAAGAATGCTTTTAAGGTGCTGAGAATATATTCAACTTCACTTTCCTTTAACTCATAATAGATCGGAAGCCTTAATAGACAGTTTTCGAATTTGTCAGCATTTGGTAACGGCCTTCCGTCATGTAATTTGCTATAAAAGGGGCTTTTATGCAAAGACAAATAATGAAATACAGCGTAGATTTCATTTGCTTTTAAATACTGAATAAGGGCAGTACGTTCTTTAATGCTGTTCAATACAATGCAAAACATGTGTGCGTTGTTCGTTTTGTCAGCCGAGTAGCGCGGAATGCTCAAGTGTCCATTACTTTCAAGCTCTTTAATTCCTCTATAGTAAGCATTCCAAATCGAAATTCTTTTCTTTTGAATGTCTTCAAGATTCTCTAATTGTGCGAATAAAAAAGCCGCAATCATATCAGAAGGCAGAAACGAAGATCCAATGTCCACCCAACCGTACTTGTCAACTTCACCTCTGAAGAAGCTACTTCTGTTTGTTCCTTTCTCACGAATAATTTCGGCACGATCATAAAACGCTTTGTCATTTATCACAAGCATTCCGCCTTCTCCAGCAATGATGTTTTTTGTTTCGTGAAATGAAAATGTTGCAAAGTGTCCGAAACTACCCAATGGTTTTCCTTTGTAATACGAATCTATTGACTGAGCGGCATCTTCGATTACGTATAAATTATGTGCTTTAGCGAGTTCCATTATGGAATCCATATCGCAAGCGATGCCTGCGTAGTGAACCGGCACAATGGCCTTCGTTTTAGGAGTAATTAATCCTGCTAATTTACTTGCATCCATATTCGGATGATTGTCTTCAGAATCTGCAAAAACTATTTTCGCCCCCCTCAAGACAAAGGCATTTGCAGTTGAAACAAAAGTATATGAGGGCATAATAATTTCGTCTCCTTCTTGAATGTCAATGAGAAGAGCAGCCATTTCTAAGGCATCCGTACAAGAAGTTGTAAGCAAACATTTCCCAAAACCATATTTAGTTTCAAAGAAAGAATGACACTTTTTGGTGAATGCTCCGTCACCAGAGATTTTCATCGAGGAAACAGCCTCTCCGATATATTGAAGTTCTTTTCCAGAAAGATACGGTTTGTTGAAACTTATCATTTTGAGAAGATTATCGGCCTATTTTGACACCGTTAATTAGTGATTCCGAAATATAGTCATCGAAACCAAGTTCTTTCATTTTTGCAACCACTAGTTTATAATCGTAGGAAACCCTTCTAAAAGAGATGTCAGAATTTTCATCAATGATTGCATAAGATGCTCTGTTATCAAAATCACGAGGTTGGCCAACAGAACCGGGATTTACCCAAGCTTTTCCATTGAAAAATTTCTTGTATGAAATTAAGTGCGTGTGCCCTGTTAAGAGAATGTCATGTTGAAAGTCATTCTCCAAAAGATAGGCTTCGTTCAAATCAAAAAGATACTCATCAATAGAATCATTTAATCCGCCGTGCGTGCAAAGAATGGTCTTTCCTTGATGCGTAATCTCTAAAGTCTCCTTAAGATTTGCAAGGAAATTTAAGGTCTTTTCAGTAGCGCGCTCTAGTTGCCATTTTAGAATTGTAGTGCACGTTTTAGAACGGTTAATTATCCCGTTATTTTTGACCAAAGCATAATCATGATTTCCCATGATACAGGGAATTTCTTCTCGTTCCAATCGTTCTACAACTTCGTTAAAAAAGCAATAGTATCCAACCAAATCTCCAAGACAACAAACGGTATTAATACCTTGATTCTTGATGTCTTTTAATACAGCATCAAGTGCAGGTAAGTTTCCATGAATATCTGATATGATGGCGATCTTATTCATAAATTACGTTGTCGGCAATGTAGCGAATAGCTTTACCTTCTTTTTTTGGGAAAATAATTAATTCTAAGTTCTTGCTAAAGTAATTAATACAGTGAACAGGTTCGTTGTAGCCGAACTTTGTTCGAATGGAGCATGAACTAGATATTCTAGGGTTTATTTCAAGTAAAAAAACCTTTTCACCTTCTTTTCTAAATTGAAAATTCGTTGGGCCAATAGGCTTAAACAACTCGACCAAGACTTTAACGCTTTTCATTAATGCGTCGTCGTTTTTAATCACAAAAGTCTTGTCAGAAGCCCCGGAGGCAGCGAGATACCTTCTTAGAATAATTGAGTCTAGAAAATTTCCTTTACCATCTCCAAATACCGCAATCGTGTATTCTTCATCGACTGATCCTACCATTGGTTGAAACAGAGTTCCTTCATTGATTTCCGAGGAAACGCTCTCTAGGTCAACTTCCGATCGAATAATATGAAATCCTTTCGAAGCATAAGAGATTTTGGGTTTGATGATAAATGGGACTCCTAAAAGCTCTTTTGCAGATGCGAAATCCAGGTTTGTATGTGTTGGAATTAGATCCTGAAATTGATTCTTTTCTAAGTAATCATACATTTTAAGTTTATTCTTGGACAATTCTATTAATTGTAAGTTGTTCAAGATGAACTTTGTATTGAACTTAGAATGATGTTGGGCGAAATAGTATAAATCTTGTTCAATTCCAGGGAATACAAGGTCAATTTTATGATCGCTAATGATTTTGGTAATTACATTTTCGTAATTGGGATCACTTGTGTAGGGTACTTGATAGAAAAAATCAGATGTATATTTTCCGTGATTCTCTTCGAATATATCAGTAGCAATAATAGTAATGGCTTCATCGTGAAGTCTTAAGCTTTCAATAATACCATAGCCAATAATGGCGCCAACTCCTGTTACAAGTATATTCATTTAATCGATCTTTATTGAATGAAAGAACTCATTTAAATAAAAGTTCATACTGTTCGGCTTCACTAAATTACTTATCAGTTCTGACTCTTTCTCAATTGAGTAAGTCATTCCATCCCTGTCACCAATTAAAAGTTCAGAACAATAAGGTTCTGGATGAGAATTTTCAAGATTCCGAATTATATCTTTAAAACTTAGGGTTAAGGAGTTAAAATAAGCGTTATGAAGCCCTTTTACTTCCTCATTTATTACCTTTTCCACGATTTCCAAAAGCAATGCTATAGGCATGTAGTTTCTTGAACATTCACTGTGATTAGCAAACAAATTAATCGGTGATTTCTTTTTTACCATCTCAGCCAGGTAATAGAGACCGCCTTGGGTTTTACGGGACAGCCCTTCAAGGTCAAATAGCTGAGCAAAACGTAGTATAGTATATGAACCTTCTGGAAGTTGAGATTGAATAATTTCTTCGCTAATCGCTTTTTTTTGCGTGTAGTCATTTGCGTCTCTGTTTTCGGTAGAGGCAAAGAAACTTGAGATTTGAATCATCCAAGCCGAATGCTTTTTACAATATTCAATTACTGATTCTATATTTCGTGTGACTCCATTTGTACTGAGATCTCCAGGATTGACGTTGTTAATTACGATGTCATATTTTTCAGTAATTAGATCGGTCAATAAATCTATTTCAGCATTGTATACAATTTCAGATTCATTGCTGGAGTAGCATGTGAAATTAACGGTGTGCTCTTTCTGTAAATGGTTGTTTAAATAACTACCCACAAATCCTGATCCGCCTACGATTAATATTTTCATTTGATGCTCGCTTCAATTAAAAAGCAATTGGAAAGATCGGGGTATTGATCTCCTAATTTCACCAATGCGTCAACTATATTTTTATCCCAATTTAATTGTTTTATTTGCCCAGCAGTAATAGGTTTAAGCAAAAGTCCAATTGTATTGTCAATCTGAAGATCAGCATCAATAACCATTTTTGAAAGTTGATCTAAATCGAAATAGCGCTTGTGTCCAAGTTGTCGGTCATAATCACTGAGCTGGTACATACTTTCCATTAACCCTGCTTCAAAACCAATCTGACGGTGCAATGAACGTGCATTTGGTACTGAAATGAACATTTTTCCATTAGGTGCGAGAAACTCTTTGAATTTTTGAATAATCAACGCCGGATCATCCACGTGCTCCAAGACGAAACCCATTTCAATCACATCGTATTTTTCGTTTGTATCGAAATCTTCAAAATAAGTATGTGTTAGGCTTAAACGATTTTTATGATTTGAACTAATTTCAAACTTGTCAATAAGCGATTTAGATCCTTCAAGAATTTCATACTTCTCTAAACCATCATTTAATTCGGAAGAAAGAATATCGCTAACGATGTGGTGACCAATTCCAAGACTTACAATGCTTTTGTAGTTGTTGGCTTGAATAGCATCCTTCATGTAGTTCGCATATCGAGTTAAAAACCAGGCATTTTCATCATTATATTTAAACTCCGTTTCGTAAGCTTTGTCGTAATGATCTAAATTTTCTTTTTGTTCCATACTTTGAATATTATAATCTAGCCTTAGCTGTTTTTATAGTTTAAAAAAAACGCCGATTGACAATTCAAAGTTACTTATTAAAGATTGTAAATACAATAATATTTTTTGAAGCTTTCGTGTTCTATTAAACCTGATTTCACACTATATTTTCAGTTTTTTATTCGCCTTGTATACGAGGTAATTTCCACGATCACTACTCTTTGTTAGAGGGCTTTTTTCCTTTAAATTTGATTCTAGTTCAATTATAAAATCATCCGACTTCAATATTAGATCGAACCTATCTTTGTTGGAATCATTACGGTAAATTACTCCGGAAAAATTAGTGATCAGTAATTCTTGGGATATAGCATTTCCCAAAGCGGTTTTGAAAGAAATCTTGGCATAATTTGGTATGCTTTCCATTGCCTGAAATTTTTCCGTTTCGCACAGCTTCAAAGATGTATTTCTCTTCATCCCCAGTTAGATATGGTCTATTGAAGTCAATCATTTACTTGAAATTTTTCGTGCAGGCGCACCTACATAGGTTCCTTTTTCAGTGATTGGTTTAATGACAATCGTTCCAGCACCGAGGTAAACATCATCGCAAATGTCGATATCGTCTACGAGTGTTACACCAATTCCAATAAAGAAGCGCTCTCCAAAGTTAACTTTACCGCCAACATTTATTCCGCCTGACAAAAATGTGCAATTACCAACATTCGTTTCATGTGCTAAATAGCTCTTGATGTTCAGGACACTTCCGTATTCCATAACGCAGTGAGGTCCAATATAACAATCAGCGTAAATCAGGTTGCCCCCTTTCAATACCGAACTCTTTTTAATAACTGATGTTGGGTGAACAATGTTCGCAAGCGGAATGTTGCTGAACCTTGCAAAAAGTTCTCGTTTAAAGGCAAGATGATTGTAACCAATTGCGATTTATTAAAATCGGATGCAATGGCATCCAATTGACCAAGAATTGGGAGGTTTTCGAATTGGGTTTTGTCTGAGAAGTCATCATAAAATCCTACAGGCTCTTATTTCTCCTGCACGATGGCGATTTCCAGTGCCTGTCTTCCAAGCACTCCAGCTCCTATTATTGCTACTCGGTTCATATTCAATCAAGGTTAATTCTTTTATCTGATTGATAAATGAAATAGTTACCGCGTTCGTTGCTCTTCGTTAATTTTAGAGCGTTTTTAAGGTTGGATTCTAAGGTGATAATATATGGCTCCTTTCTTGATACTTGGTCAAATTTAGCTTCGTTCATTGTGTTCCGGAACACAACTCCAGAGTATTTGAGAGAGCTAAACTTTAGAATAATAGGATTGCCTAAACTTACATCCAAAACAGCTTTTAAATAATCGAAGCCTGTGGATAATTGAACAAGATTGGAGCCGATAAAATCTCCCCCCATTCGAGCACCGATTTCGTTGATGAATATTTCGTTATTTGATGTTATGATTAATTCGGAATGAGCAGCTCCGTTTTCAATTGATAAAACAGTCAATGCTTTTGTAATCAGATTTTTAATTTCGTCTTGAGTTGTTTGCAGGAGTGTACTAGGCTGATGATGTTCGAGTTCTACGAAGTGCGGTGCGCCCGTGGTTACCTTGTCAGTGAAAGCCAGTATATGGTGCACTCCGTTCTGTGAAATCGATTCAACGCTTATTTCGGTTCCAATAATAAATTCTTCCAAAATAACTTCTCCTGAAATGGAGCTGTTTTTGGCTGTTTCAAAGGCGTTTTTTAGTTCTGAAATGGATTCAATTTTTGAGACACCCAAACTTCCTGATCGGTCTACAGGTTTGACAATAATCGGGTACCGAAATAAAGTTGCTTTTTCTAAGTCTTGTGGATTTTTACATCGCGTAAATTGGGCTACGTTTACCCCTTCTTTTTGTAAAGCGACCTTCATAAAAAACTTATGTGTTGTTATAGAAGTCGAACTTTCAGGATTAGCAATTAAGCCAAGTTCGGAGGCGATGTAATTTACTGTTCCTACTGCTAGATCTGAAGCGATAGAAAGAACCGCGTCAATTCTTATCTCCTTGCATATGGCCAATATTTCTTCCTTTTCCAAGATAGAAATAGGATAGAAAGAAGTGCAATGCTCTTTGCATACCGCCCCTTCCGTAATTGCAAAACAATAGCTTTCATAGCCCAAATCATTTGCCTTTAGTACAAGTGGAAGCTGTAGGTAGCTGGCACCGATAATTGCTATTTTTTTTGAATTATTCACCCAATTGAATCTTTCGTTATTCGTTTGTCTCTTCTAATTCTTTTCGATCTACTTCAAAAGTCAGTAGCACGAATAGGAAAGGAAGAAGAATAGCCCGCAGTCGAACGAGTACTCCATAAAGTCCTGAAGTTAAGCCAGTCATAAATGCAATTATTAACACGAAGAATAACGCGAAAATGAGAAATTCGTGACTCCTAATTTTTTTGAATTTTTCAAGAGGTTTTCGCCTAAAAAACAGAAAGGTAAAGTACAGGAATACAATACTTTCCAAGCCGTTTAGAATCAAAGTTGGACTCAGTGATTCCCAGATGTAAGGACGATATATTCCTGTTAGAATGGCTATTGGCATGACCTTGATTAAGCCCAAAGGAGTAAATTCAATCTCACCTAAACTGTAACGCTTGTCACCATACGTATCATTGTTCGCGAAGTCGTCTTGAATTACTGCAGCCTGCTTAAGAAAAGTATTCGTCTCCAAAAAATCTTCCTCTGTTTGACTGATTAAAGAGCCACCAATAGCGACCATTCCAACTGCGAAAATCATGGTTCTTACGAGTATGACGACGTAATCTCCACCACCGTATGTTTTAACAATTCGCGCACTTATAGAAAGGGTCAGTGGAACCAGAATAGCAATGAAAATGAAGTCTCGAATATGATAAATAATGAACATATTCAGGATGAAGAAAATCCAGTTTTTAAGTCCGCTTTTATGTGTGAGTGATACTATTTTAAACCCGTGATAAACCGCGAATGCAGCGGAAATGAATACCACACTATCTTTCGAGATTCCAGAACACCAAAAGTTTACAGAGGGCAAAAATAATATTCCAATTGCTGGGAATTTTTCATTACAGAAATTATAACTTCTGGTCAATTCAAAAAGACGCCAAGAAGCAATAGACGTAATGTAAGCAATTAAGAAGGTCGAAGCGATGTAGCTTTTGAGTGTGAAAAATGTGAAAAACGACATGATTTTACTTACGAAAAACGCTTCTGGTTCTTTATAGATCCAATGTGGTGGGTAACCCGTTCTGGCATCAAAATAGACCGTCCAATTGTCTCTGGTTGGTTCCGTGATGAGTTTCTCAAAGAACATGCTGGGCGATTTCATAAAAAGATTATTCATCGAAACGGAACTTTCGAAAAAGGCTGTAGTATCACCTCCGCCGTAGTAGAATATATAAACTAAGGCAAAGCCTAAACTGAAGATTAGCTTCGCGTATAAATTTGGTAGGTAATACTTATAATGAGGCTTATCCAAATTCGCATTTCGAATCGCAATGCCAGCCACAAGAATGATTACCAGCCACAAGACGGCTGGTAGAATATCAAAAAAAGTGAAATAGTCCGTCTTCAATGCGTTTGTTTGATTACCGAATTTACAATTAATTATGGTTTACTGATGATGATACGGTTCTCCCTTCAAAATGGTTAACCCTCGGTATACTTGTTCGAAAAAGAGCATGCGAATCATTTGGTGCGAAAAGGTCATTTTTGATAAGCTAATTTTTCCGT